>Ga0209282_1001204_pt1 | contig 13960 bp, 7 predicted proteins | sample Mtrugardesep15_FD_187529 | JGI IMG/M metagenome (GOLD analysis project Ga0209282, IMG submission 187529) | Root nodule microbial communities of legume samples collected from California, USA - M. trunc garden sep15 (SPAdes) (version 2) | ecosystem: Host-associated > Plants > Roots > Nodule...
AGTTATATTAGAACCTGTTATGCTTGTTGAGCTGAAAGTACCAACAGAATTTCAGGGAGCTGTTGCTGGTGACCTCAACAAGAGAAAAGGTGTGATTGTTGGCAATGATCAGGACGAAGATTATTCTGTCATTACAGCTCATGTCCCTCTTAACAATATGTTTGGGTATTCTACGGCTCTTCGATCGATGACACAGGGAAAGGGTGAATTCACAATGGAATATAAGGAACATTCACCTGTTTCTCATGATGTACAGACCCAATTGATAAAACACATACAAGGGCAATAAGGCAGCTGAATGATCTTGCCTTGTTTAAGTACATGGTCCTAAATTTTTGGGAGTAATTACCTAGGAAAAAAAATTGCAGGTTTGGTTCATTTTTTAGGGTCAACAAAATTTTGAAAGCAAATAAAAAGTTGCTACAATTGTGATTGTGATAGTGTACAATTTGGTGTCACTCCAATCTTAGTTTTATTGGGAAATTTGCTTTAATTTTAAATTTATCATATATTTGAATTTTCTTATATTTTAGTTGACACATCTATGCTCATTTTCAAATGTATCATATATCTTCAGCTAGTTAAGATTTTTGTTCACTTATCAATATACTTCTGATTGTGAATCTGTGATGAGATGATAATCATGGCAGGCTTCTTGTATCTTTTTATGGAAAGATAGTATCTGAAATATGTGTACTGTGCTCCATCTCCAGATACCTGTGCTGATGACAATAATATTTCTTCTGGTTTTGATAATCAGTTATATAAGATATGCGTATCTCTAGTATCTTTCTCTCTTATTATACTTTCTATCACTGTCTCGTTTATATTTCTTCTTACAGGATTTGGATCATCTCCCACAAAATTTATGCACTTCCATCTAACAACATCTCATTCCTATTTACCTTTCTCCTAGTCACCTCCTCTATCTCTCTCCTTAGTTATTATCATACATAAGAGAAACCAAATATTGTGAAGAACAAAGATGGGATAAAACTAAATAATAAATAAATGCACGTGCAGGAGACTAACATGTATATGCCTGCCTTGATTTAAAACACATAACCAATTTCCACATTTATTTAATAAATACTAGATTAATAAAAACAACAACAGCACCAAAAACATATGCTAGATAGTCCAAACAAGTTAGACATAAAATGGAAATACTAAGTAGATTGCAAAAGACACAATAGCCATGTCAAACATTAGGGAGTACCATATAGAAAACATGCATGTAGTGATCTGAAAAGGACGATCAACTTATTAATTAATTAATAATAGCTTAATTCTCTTCAATGACCAATTCCTCAATCATATTATTCCCATGGTTGATCAGTGGTTTGAAGGCTTGAATCTCATCAGAACAACACTTGTTTGGTAGTAAAACCATTGGATACTTGCGCGCTATGACAACTGAATTGATAACCTCGTCCGTTGGATGAAACACAGAGAGAACCTCAAAGCCTCGAAGATCATTGGTATCAACAACCGGATACAGAAAAGCACGAGCACCGTGAGCACTCCTGAGCATCAAGAGTGCTCCCGGTGCCATGTACTTAGCCAAGTGCTCAATGATTCTATTCTTTTCCTCAACACTCATTCCCACAAGTGCTGCCAAATAAACAACTTCATATTCTTTCAAAGCATTTGAAACATCCAATATATCATTGGTGTAAAAAAACATACGCTTTGATAATTCAGGATCAGAGGAAATCAAACAAGAAGCTTTGGAATTGGCTAAAGGGTCAAAGTCATAGTTGTGAAAAATTGTGTTTTGTAGGTGATTAGTGGCTAAGACAAGTGAAGTAAGTGGAAGTGGACCTGAGCCAATAAAGGCAATTTTTTTAGGGACATTAGTGGAATGTTTGGTTAGGATATTGAATTCAAGGAGACTAAGTTTGAGGTAGTTTGAATAATAAGGGAAAATGTTGAGTTGATTGAGTGGATTAGTGTATGAAGCTATGATGGTTGAGTAGTGACTTTCTAAATGGCCTTCAGCTTCACCACATAGCCTTATGAGTTTGGATCTAATTTCTTGAATTTTTGTGCTAAGTTTGGCAACATCAATGGGACTAGGTGGCATGCATGTGAGAACAAGTTTGGTGAAAAGTGTGTCGACATTTTTGCAAGGTTTGAGTGTGTCTAAGCTTGAGATTTGATCATAGAGTTTGCATACTTCTTCGATCAATAGATCTTCCTTGCCAACCATGTCGACACTATGAGGTTGTTGCTCAAGAATGAATGATCAGAGAAAGCACGTTACTTAGACACACACAGAACAGAAGACAGGCCACAACTCAACACTCATTGGGAGTCAGTATTTATGCTCATTTGTAGGGTCCACATCCCCCTTGAAACTCTTCTTTTCTTAGGGAAAGAATGAGCTTAGATTTTCTTGGGAGAGAAAGAATTTAAGTAATAGAATCCCTACATGTAAACCCTCTTTTTTTTTACTAAATTGTCCTTTGTTTATATGTGTATTAAATTTGACTTTTCAAATTTTAAGATAAGTTAGTAGTATTAATTAATGGTATGTTTAGGAAAATAATAATAAATGCATCTTGTAATTTGAAAAGGGGTTTACATTTAGAGACAAAAATAAAATCAAATAGGTGACTACATTAAGGAACAGAGGGAGTATAACGTAGAAAACTCTAAAATTTGAAACTGGATCCTCTTCGGCCACTGGAGGATCCTGTTCAATCTCGGCCATTGATTTCATTCTTCTGCTTACAGTGAATGATTCGGAATAATGGATGGACGGCTCTGATCAACGCAAGACAAGAAACATGAAAGGAAGGGCAGGAGACAATCCAAATCCATAAAATTTGATGGAAAACCACATTAGTTTGTGACATGATGATTAGAGAATAGCATTGTGTAGAAAGGAAAATAAAATAAAACCAACTCTTAGATTCTTCTTGAAACCTCGCATCCTTCTGAATACTAACGTTTTTTAGGCAAATATTTGAACTACGTCTCACAATACGTTAAAACAAGAGTATAGAATAAAAGAAAGTCAAATAAAACCTTAAAGTTCATAATAATGCTTCTTGTAATGAAGAAGTGAAACAATTATATATAATATTGGCCTCCGTCTCATTTACCGTTTAAATGTAAAAGTTGTTTTAAGATGTTTCGTTTCAACAAACTCCAACAATATAGACCAACGCAATAAGTTTGCATATTAGATATCATTAACTTCAATTGTTAATGACAAAGTTATTTGTATTAATGAAGTCACTTATCTTTTTATGTGTTACTGAATTCATTTATATTCAAAAACATGTATGTGATAATTCATTCAAAAAAAAACATGTATGTAATAAGTTAAATGATTATTCTCAAGTTATTATTAAGTTCCATTAAATGATGAATCGTTTAAAACAACTTGAGTTTGATTTTTTGGTGAAACTAAAATTACTAGGACCTCTTTCTAAGATGATTAACACACAAATAAAAATAAAAATGTACGTCATTGGACCTACATTTGCTAAAGATTTGATTACATGACAATTAAATGACCTACTACAAAGAGTGTACCTTAACACTGTAACTTTTTTAGATTAAAAAGACACCAATGACTATTTTACAGAATTCCTTAAAATGATACTTAGCACCACAATTAGACCTTACTTGACAACAAAGATATTACAATCTAAGATCTAAAAAATATGCATGTTAATTTTTTTATAGATTAACAATTGTAATTTGAGGATTTAACTTTTATTTTTCAACGATCAAGCAAGACTTTTTAGGATACGATGTTCAGTCCTCAATGTTATCGACACTTTTAACCATATAGGATTAATTTGGCATACGAAAAATAACTTGACACAAAAGATAAAAAATAAAAAATAAAAATTCATTGACACAATAAATTAAAATAAAAGTCCTCTAATGCTCTTTTTTTTAGCATTTTCTGCTTTAAAAAGTGAACAAGCTCCAGAGCCATTTTGATTATTTTTGTAGCGTTTTTGTAAATATAAATTAGAATTATAAATGTGTGTAGAGATTTATAAGACTTATTTTAAGTTTTAAAAAACTGCAACAAAAATTTGTTAAAATCAATACGGAATATTAGTGTAAGGGAGTCTGAAAACTTAAAGCAATGTGCGTATGGGTCACGTCCATGTCCTGTTGTTTTTTTAGAATAAAATTAATTTTGAAAAAAAATGGTTGAGTTGCGTGTTATGTCTTTCTCTTTAAGATATTTCACGGTATTGTCTAAAATTATGCAAACAAACTATCAATTATACATCATTTCAAGGATAAAATAATTCAGTCAAAATTGCGTCGGATTTCCACTACGTTCTAGGACACATTATAGTTTACAACCTCAAATATGGAAGAAGCCACTAAGAAAATATGGTATTGATATCAATCGAATTTTTGAAGGGACGGGTTCTAAAAGGACACATATTTCTGAAGGGACAAAGTTCAAAGGGACAAAAAGTAAAGAGGAGAAGTGACTCAGAAATACGTCGAGCAAAAGAGAAGAAGAGAAAGTTGAGTATGGTGTTCAGCTTGGCACGAATTATGAAATGACTTGAGCATTCTATTTATAGAGTTGGAGATCTTAACAATAAAAAGGGACAACTCATATCGCACGAACGTTAAAAATAGACAACTTGATTGAGCTCGAGAGGGTGGAGGTTGAAACGTTGAGTGCACACACAGGCGTGTGTCCGACTAATGCAGGTGCGTGCCGATCACACGCTGGAGTAAGCAAAATGTGTAACAGAGATTTGACGTGAACTAAAAATTAATTCAAATAAAAAAATTTAAGGTTGTAGCTCCTAAAAAATGTCAAAGGGCAAATGCTAAAAAGTTGATGGTAAATGCAGGCGTGTGTTTGACACACGTTGGCGTGTTAAGAACACAAGTTGGTGTAAGCAAAACGTGTAGCATAGATTTGACGTGAACTGAGAAAGAATTCAAATAAAAAATTAAGGTTGCAATTCCCAAAAAATATTACAATACATAGTCCAAGCCCAACTAGACAGACACGACACATATGTAGTGGTTAAGTTGATTGTATTCTCTTCCGTTCACAAAATGGGGTGCCCCTTAGGGCACACCCTAAGTATCCTACATCCACCTTATCTACACTACTATTGTGTGAATTCTAACACTTTTTCAACTCACATACGAGTATATTTTTTGTTCCAACAGTCCCTCAAATGAACTTAATTTTTTCTTCTTCTAAATAGTGTCAAAAGCTTCTATAAGATTTTAGATAAACAAATGTGTCTCCCGACTTGAACCTTTCATAGTGAGTAAGATTCATATCTACTAGAGTGACTCATAGCTTGAACTCTAACTTTAACATCAAAACACAAATAAAAGTTTCGTATGGTGTATTCATAAAAATCATGTGCTTTAACAGCCTTAGAAGTCCATCTCACTATAGTGATCGCTCTAGGAGCTTTGAGTAAAATTTTATAGGAAACGACCCCACTTCCACAATCACATTGATCAGTCTATCAAGACTAATGTTGTAGATAGGTACTTCCCTCCATATAAATTCTAGATCTTGTTAAGAGTTTTTATTACCTCACTCTTTCATCGCTTTAGGAATCATGTTTCTTTTGATTTATAATAGCACGTTCATCTCATATCACTTCACAAAGTTTTACCTATTGAAGCTAATTCTTTGATTCTCTGGTCTTTTAGGTTGAATTACCATCATGAGTCATTCATTGTTCTGAGGGCAATATTCCCGCTCTTTTTGATGTTTTTTTACATTCTCTCTTGCTAATAATTTCATCAAAAGATCGGCGAAATTTTCATCAACCCTTGCACCATTCACTTTAAAAGACCTTTTTGAAAGTAACTCCCTAACATTGTTGTGCTTATGAAGTATATGTCATTTTTATCGTTCTAATAATGATTCTTAATTTTTTCAATAATCATGATATTATTGTGGTAGATCGAAATGGTTGGTATTAGTTATTCTCAAAAATGGATATTTACTAGCAAACATCTTAACCAACTAACTTCATCACTAGCGGTTGTTGGTGATGTTATCTCAAAATCAATATTAGACTATGTCAATATAGTTTGTTTCTTATATTTCCAAGATATAAATCTTATAGATATGTTAAATTTGTAGTCATTGGTCGCATTTAAATCATCTGATTGAGTGCTCCAATCAACATCATTGTATCCTTCAAGGACAACAAGAAAATTTTGATAATTATTTTAACTGAAAGTATTTTAATAATTATTTTGATAATACAAGGACACCATTCACTTTAAATGACTTGAACGTGATTGAGATTTGATGTGTATTGAAACTAACAAATTTCAAATAATTATTTTTAAGGTTGTTGTTTCAAAAACACACAAAAAATCATGTAGCTCAGGCTTGACAAACAGCGGCGACATGTGTGGTGGCCAAGTTGAGTGTATCCTCTCCTGATCACAAAATCGGATACCCGCTGAATACCCTACCTCCACCTTATAAGTTATATGCACTAGTATTGCGTGAACTCTTTCAAATGTGGGACTTCTAACATTTTTTCAATTTACACACTAATATAATTTATGCTCCAACGCTTCTCTTATATATCATTCATTTATTCATTCTTAGATGATATAAAACTAATAACTTAATTCCAACAATTTTAATTGTCAAATGTTAGGGATTAGGTTCGCGGTTTGTGTTAGGAAACTTCTCTCTTTTGTTAAGTCTTACATTTTTATTTTGCTTAAGGTGTTCCAATTGAAAGCTACCGAATAATCATGTATGGAAATTCATTTAGGAGACTGATCTCTCTCAACAAATATTCTTCAATACGAAACTGTCAAAGATCGAACTTATAACTGCTTATCAATTGTGTTACACTGCTTATTTATGCCTTATATACATCACCATCCTATTTGTATTTTTTACTCTTATAGCACAAATTTTTCTGCCACTCTTGATTGAAATACGGAGTCACTCAATCAATGAGGGAACGAGTGGTTGCCTATATCAATCAGATAAGGAGCTTTGGGTCTAAAAGGAGTAATGCGCATATATGTGACAAAATTTCAGGCCCCTCATTACTTCTGTTTTTTATTTGGCTAATATTGCGACTCCCACTATCACTCACAGTGTGTAACAGCACCAAATGCGACTACCCGACGCTGAAACTAAAGGGAAATAGTGTAATTGTAAATGCACTTTTTTCTAAAACAAATGTAGCCATAGGGTTGGGCATAAAAGAAAATGGAAATTACATGAGGATGTTGCTAAAATGGACTCATCTTGTATTAAAATATTATATTTAAATACATATTGTCTTCATGACTTCATCTAGCACCATTACATTTTTATTGCTCCAATTTCCAAAATTATGAGGATTGCATAATTAAAAATAAGAGGATCATTTATCAAAGTTGAATGGTGACCATGTTTGGTGGCTATGAATGAAGTCAAATCCACTTAATCACTGCACGAATGTGATGTGTGGCAATCACACGACGCCGTGAGCCTGCCACAGACAGGCATGCTCCTCATTACTGATCGCCTTGTGCATTTTTTTAGTTCATGCAATGGAATACCACCATAATCCACTATGGTGCATCAATTAGAGTTATATTGAACCGTTCCAAAACGTATATATCTAGGCAACTTCAAACGATAAATGGAGTATAATTAGCAGTCTAGTAACTACTAACTAGTAACCGTTGGTAGATTGATATTTTAAACAAACACAAAAATGTTTTGAATAATTTTTCTACCCTCCAAAATACTCCTCAAATATATTTTTTAAAGTTTCCCCGTATTAGAGGAATTTCGTATTATTAAGAAAAATAAACCTCTTATTGAAGTTGATGTAATATTTTTCATTTTCTTTCTCTTTCCTCTTCGTCCTCTTATCTCATACAAAACTCTCAAACATGACCTTAAAATCTACCGGTTGAGGCTCATCATCACAATAATACTCCACATCATTCGTTTTGTTGGTTATGATGTTACAAGACTATAAATTCAACTGTATTATTTGACCATCAAAATCGGATGCCGTAGTTAACACCCTATGTGTTTGTCTCAATTTCTCTTGCTATTTATCTTTCACAACTTTCACGGACAAAAAAATAAAATAAAAATAACAACGCATTTAACATCAATATTTTGTTGTCAAAAAAATATTTCTTAAATGACAACACCTCCATGTGATGACCAAGAATAGATAGAATCCAGATCTATAACACTGACATATGTGATGCATTCAATTGTGCTAGTCTTTAAAAATTATTATTGATGTCAATATGTCAGTGTCGTGCTTGGGTGTCAGTTGGATGTGGAAGTACAATAATCGGAAGACAAAATATATATGCAGTGGAAAATGTGCATTTATGCTTTAAAAAAAAGGGTGAAATTTATACACACTGTTGAAGCAGAGACATTGAAATTGAAACCCGCCTAAATTTTGAACATATATCAGTATATGAACTTCAAATTTTCATCACAGTTCTGAATATGTTTCATAGCTTTGATATTCCGTTGATTCATAAACATTGGATTCTTCAGTGGGAGATGATTCATATGAACTGGAACTTTCAGAGCTGTCAAAAGTAGGAACTTCGCCATCAAAAGAAGTTTCTGGAGCATCATAACTTTCATGAACTGATGTTTTTTGAACTTCAATTTCGCCTGTTTGAACAAATTCCAACAACAAATGCACTCCATTAATCACATCATAAATCATTAATCCTATTCTGCCACCAACCCAACTGCCCATGTGACTTCCAACAAGATAGCCAATTCTGCCAAGGCTTTGCTCTCCCACGAACCCTCCCCCATATGCACCAACCAAAGTGCCAGTACCCCTAAGGAACCCTTCTGTGATTGAACCACCATAATAAATAGCTTCGAAAAAGTCCCATCCAGAAGAGATGATGGGGCCTATAATCCGCTTGGCTTGACGAGAAGCCAATTTTGCGGCCTTTTTACTTTCTTTCTGCGCATGTTTTGCTGCATCTGTTGGCTGCATCCCTTGACTAACAGCGTCAACAAGCGCAGACTCGATCGCTCGTTGCCTTGCTTTTTCAACATGAGTAGATCTAATACTGTAAAAATAGAGTTTGACGCCTTCCTTGACAGCACATGCCAAAGTTCCAGAGCCCATGTCAAAACAGTTTAATAATGTGAACTTTCCACTCTGGGATGACCCCTCCTCGCCAACAAGCTCCCTGCATTTTTCAGCTGAAAGCAGAAACTTATGTTAGCACAAGCAGACACCACCACTACCAGACAGTGTAGTTGACGGTCTTCAACAGTCAAAGATGAACATAATTAAAATTTAAACATGAACATTTTGTAAGAATCATAAAGTCTTTTGTTGCCGAGGAACACTCAATAAGGAAAAAATAAAAATACAAAGAAGAAGGAATCGGCCATTTTCATTTCATTCCAACAAGGGAGGAATATGAGATGTAATCTGCATTCCAGAATAAAAACATATGAATAATAATGATATCTATCATCAATGTAGACATATAGTTAAATTTAACTCCAATCAATTTCATTCCAATTCTATGCATGTCCAATTATATTTCTCCATTTGCTCGGAGTGAACAAAATAGTCACATACGACTCTGGACATATAAAATTTAAAAAGTTGTCATCATATCATACACCAAGTCAAACCAACAGAATTCTAAATTCAATCAAATAGCGGCTATAGCAGCACTAAATTGTTATGGCAATTTAGTACAAAATTGAATTCAACATTGAAGCATGGCTTAGCAATAAAAGAAAGAACTTAAAAAAATGCAGAAATATGAGATCACTGATAAGCTTAGGCTACACTACATATAGCGATCTATCGAGAACTGTGGAGAAATATGAAATCACTAATAAGCTTAATTAGCGTAAGAGAAATTGAATCCGAAAATCAGAAATGAATAAAATACCTGTGATGCTAAGAGCAACGATGGCGGCGACGATTACTACGAATAAACGAACGTTTCTGTTCTGGAAATCCATTGCAATAATTAATTCTCTCTAGATTGATGAGTGTATTATACAATACAACGATTATCGTGTTTTGAAGACAGTTCGAATGTTAATAATGTTGAACAACAACCTTGCTTTCTCGGCGAACTTTCCAAATTGACCGTTGACCGCTCAAACACGGATTGACCGACGCCACGAAAACCAATCGTACGTCGTGAAGGAACCCACCCATCCAAGTTCCAGGCAATTAACAACCCGTGGGCTTTAAAGCCCGACTATGTTTTAGTTCAGAAGTGTTGTTATTATTTACACCAATTGTTTTTCATATATACACCACCATGAGTAATTTTTTTTTTATTACTATTTGCCCAAGTAAAGCAAGAGTCTTTTCCTCTAAATGAGTTATTGTTGTATAGTCGTTAAAAAATTCTAATCTTGCATCTTGAAAAGTAAAACATTCAAACAAGTTTGGCATAGTCACTTGCTAAAAGTGATGCTCACTTACTTCATTTCATTTTTTTCCCTTGTAAACTACTTCATTTCACTTTTGTGTAACGTGCAAATTTAATAATTCCTCATTATATCTATGAGATTTTGGAAAGGGATGTGAGAAATTAAAGCCGGCATGTGGTGAGAGATCGAGGTATAACTCTTTTGTTGGTAAAAAGGCGCATTGTATTTGTTTTTTTTTTTTTTTTTACACCGGTTTCCGACTCACCTGCATAGAGACATGCACACTGGGCAAGCGTTGTTCCCTCTGAAAATCAAACCCGCTATTTCCCGGGTATGGAAGAAGCTCCTTGCCACTGAAGCCCAAGCAATTTGGTTATTGCATTTGGTTTATAGAGATGAAATTGACGTTCTATATTTTTATTTTATTTTACATAATAATAATAATATTTAATTTTTACCAAAAAAATAATCTCATGTAAAAAAAATAGGAGAAAAAGAAAAGAAAAAAGACAAAGGTTTATGAAGGGGTTTAAGAAATCTGCATACCAGAATCGTTTTCCCTTAGCTCATTTCATCATTCTCTAAACATCGCACAATACTTCAATTCCAGTTCCCCAAATCCAATGTTGAAGCTCATTTCATCCTCTTACATCCACCGCTTAAACCCCTCCGCGTTACCGTTGGGGTTGTGTCGGAGCAACCGCATTTTGGGAGGGAGGCTTTTTTTCTGTTTGGAGTCTGGTCATGGACCCGATCATGCGGTTGATGCTCAACTTAAAGCGGCTGAGGAGACTCCGGAAAAGGTATCCTAGACCCGAAGATTACCTCACTGTTGCTTTCGGAATTTACTTTTTTTATTTGATGAATTGTTTCAAGAGACGTTGTAGTGTTGTTTGGGTTGTAATATTGTGAACTGTAGCAAAAAATCTACTCGATCGTATTGCTAGGATGAACACATTCAGGTTCGAACTAGGACGTTACAGTTGCGTTTGTGACGACACAAAACAATTGCTAATTGATTATTGTCTCGAGTCTGAACTTAGGACCTGTTTGAATCGGCTTATTTGAGCTTATCTACTGACATAGTTTTGCGAGACTGTTTGTTTGGGAGAACTTTTGAAAACAACTTATGACATTTTTCGTAAGCTTTTTTCAGCTTATTTTCATAATTTCTCCAAGATAACTTATGAAAATGGCCTATATTTATTACCCTTATTTTCTGAGCAATAAGGCCTTTATTTTCTGAGCCATATGGAGTTATTACCCTACAACTAAATATTTATTAATTACTACCCTTGGTTTTCTGCTCCCCGTTGCTTTACTATCCTTGGTTTTCTGCTCCCCTTAGATTTGATGATCTTGTTGGAGGCCTTTATTATTCATCATTTCTTTATTGAAGTTTGTGTTGATTATTGTAGGAATCAACTGCAAAAGCAATTGAAGAGAAGATGATAACTGCCGAGAAGCGCCGTTATTTGTTAAATGAGCAGCTAAAGGCCATGAAGGTACAAACCCTTCATGATTTAGTTTGATTAGTGCATAGCTCAAATCCTAGACAAGCTTGTTTTTCTCTGATCAATGAAAATTCTACAATTCAGAAAGTTGGTTTATTGCATCTTTTATGCCTCTGTTGTACAACTCTTTATGTTAGCTAGGAGGATACTATTGAATTCTTTCTATATGTGGGTTAAGCTCATAATCTTGTTTTATTGTGACAGTCGACAACCTCTCGGATTTAACTAGTTGGCTAAGCTGTGCTTTATGCGCCATTGCTTTGCAGAACCCTTAATTTTATGTGTAGAACCTGAACTAATATTTTTACAATTCACGGCTACAGCAGACTTTATAGTTTATCATGTAGTCTAGCGATTTTGGTGTGATCTAGACCTTTGATCTCAACACAAGCGCAGTTATAATTTGTATGTATATGTATAATATGCTTTGCTGAATGCTCTACTTACTGTATAAGTTAGTCTTTGATTGATTTTCTTGTAATTTGAATTTTATTCTATTTGCAGGAATTGAGACTGGAGATTGATGCACTTACTGGTTGGTTATAATTTATTTTTTATATATTTTTATAACCAGATGGTGGATTTCTTTTTATAATTTGTTTTTCTGCCCAAAAGACTGATGTAGTGTGTATACATGTAGGCAAAGTGATTGTTTCTCGAAGGACCTAGACTGTGTCATTGAAATCTTTTTGGCTGCCAAATTACTAAATATGCTCACCTAACTGATTCTTTTTTTACCTTTTCTCCTCTTTTTTGTTTCTCTACGGTTATCTTTCAAAACTTTTTGTTGTATAGTTCGTATAGGAGTACTCTTGATATTGTATTTTTTTTTGTGTTTTAGGCTTTTAGCTAATATTTCTTGTACTCTTGTATGTGTTTTAGTTAATAGGTTTTCTGGAGTATACTTTCTAATGAAACTTGTTGCTATGATAATATTAACTTTACTTTTTATTTCAGGTTAATTCATGGAAAGGATTGAACCTAAGCGAGAAAAATGCCCACCTCGTGTATTACAAGTTATAGATGAGGAACTCGCAAAGCTACAGTTGTTGGAGGCTAGTCCTAGTGAATTCAGTGTTACCCATAACTACTTGGACTGGTTGACTGCACTGCCTTGGGGTGAATGCAGGTTTGTATACATGAAATTCATTCTTATTACTATTCCTAGAGTAATTTAAATTTATTTAAGATTTTGATGTGTGCTTCACAGGGAACTCATCCCTCCTAGGCCCTTACCATTCCTTTGGCGAAGCAGATCTATTTGACAGCTTACATTTAGGACAACTCACTGAACAAGGTTTTAGGAAGGCCTTTAGAAGTTGACAACTAAAATACATAACCATAATTTTCATAGGCTTTTGGATGAACTAAATTTGCATTTTGTAAGTTACTGTCATGAATATCATGAGTCTGAATTTGTTAATTTTCCAATCCAGTGATGAGAACTTTAATATTACTCGGGCACAAAAGATTCTTGATGAAGGCCATTATGGATTAACTGATGATGTGAAGGAAAGAATATTGGAATTCATAGCTGTTGGGAAATTGAGAGGGACATTACATGGTAAAGACAATCATTTATGTAATGTATCCCAAAGATATTTCTCGGTATTTAATTTGTGGCAGATACTGCCCTGCTAAATGTTGATCTATGTTTTGATGTTTACCAAATACTATATTGCTACGGTTTCTTGAAACAGGTTAGTTGCTTTCATTAAGTATTCTTTAATCACCAAATATCCTGATGTCCAATTTTTCCCCCTCTCTCAATAAACATTTTATGGCAAGACAAACCTTCTCTGGAGTGTGTCATTAGTTATTTTAACTACGGTTAGATAGGTTTTTAGTCCCGACAAAATCAAGAGTTTTCAAGTTTAGTCCCTGTAAAATTTTAATGGTACTTTTGTTGGGTAAAAAAAAAAAACATTATAGTTTGTGAATAGTTCCTATTTTAAAATTTTTTGAACAACAATTTAAAATATTACGGGCATGCTTGACTTGGTTGGGATTTGAAATGTGATGCCAATTCTTTTGTCCA
>Ga0209282_1001205_pt1 | contig 13958 bp, 7 predicted proteins | sample Mtrugardesep15_FD_187529 | JGI IMG/M metagenome (GOLD analysis project Ga0209282, IMG submission 187529) | Root nodule microbial communities of legume samples collected from California, USA - M. trunc garden sep15 (SPAdes) (version 2) | ecosystem: Host-associated > Plants > Roots > Nodule...
CTTTTTTTAACATAAGAGGGGAGGGGAGTGTAATTTACTCTTTCATTTATATATTTAGGAGCAAAAAAAGCATACGTTTTTTTTTGTACCAAAAAAAATGCGTTTTTTGAAGGACTAAAAACAAAATTATAAATATTCATAGTGATCATTTACTTAATTAACCCTTAATGTAATATAAACATATTTAAATTATATTTTCAACAACAAGAATTACATTACAACGACGACATATTTTTGTCGTTGAGATAATAATTTAATTAATACTATTTTGATTTAAAAAAAACATATATATAACTTTTATTGAACCGACGTCAATCAAATCATTGTTTTAACCGTAAATACAGGAAAGTCAAAAAAATATTACCTCTAAAAAATGTTGTTAAATTTTTTGATAATTTTAACGACCGATCTACGATAGACTTAGACAATAATTTTTAAATATTTCATCCTAACACTCACCGTAATCTATATCCATAAGTACAATAATAATAACCAACAAATTTCTTTTAACATATCAATTATATATTCCATGTTTTTTTTTACCTTATCATAAAAAAGTGATTTTGAATAGTAAAAAATCGTGTGTGAAGCAAAACACATTTCTGAGATGTACTTAGACACTAATCAGAACAAAATGCATCTTACACGCTGTATGCTGATCTGTAAAGAACCAAATAAATCAATACAACCTTACCCTACTTGAATGGAGAAAGGGGCAGTGAAGACTAGCAGCGGAAATATTAGACCCACATCGTATGGTTAACATGGCTCTTAGTCTTTGTAGCGTGGCCATACGGCAATTTGTGTTTTTCTTCTAAATACGATTATACCGATGTACAAAATGCGGTTCAGTCCTTTTATTTATTCAAACATGTAAGCTTTGGGTCGAGTTTGACTTTGATCCAAACCCATACAATTAAGGAAGTTGTTCTTATCTTTTTTAAAATTGTTCGTTTTCAATCCAACAAAGGTTAACTAACGCTTGACATTTTTTAACGGCCGTTAACTTACGTCGACACTTTTTAGATCGACTCAATCACTTTTTACGTCGGTTCAACCGACCTTAAAAGTGCAGTGTGACTTAACTCAAATTGAAAAATGACTGACGTGAGTTAACTCCTGTTGGATTAAAGGAATAAACAATTTTAAAAAGGAGAAGAACAATTCTTTAAGAATAAGAGATAAACATGACCCTATTAAGAAAGGGACCGGATCCGTGTTGATCCTTGGGTTAGCCGTCCTCTATCAAAATGTTTTAAGGAGAAGGGTGTTATTTTTATTCGTAGTCTGATTGTTTCTCAAGATCAAATTCATTTTCAGGTAAAAAAATAAATTAAAGTGTCACTTAGTCAATATTTCTAAAACTTTCACGAATTTGTTGAAGTTTGAGTTTAAAGTGGTGATATTATTATTATTATTATTATTATTATTATTATTATTATTATTATTATTATTCATATTTTTATAAGATTGATTCTAATCAAATTTTGTTCATATTGTCCTCCTCCAAAATCCGTCAAAGAACTTCGAGGAGTACCATGATTCTTTTGCTTCTACTCCAATTTTGAGTGGGGTTATTCCTTTCTTGCCTTCCTTTTACAATGGTATTCAATAGAGACGCCTTTGAGTGAACATCTGTGACCCAACTAGCGTTTGACGAACTCAATATTGCTTAGTACTTGCACTTCTTTCCCCTCTTTATCCCACCCCTTCCCTACTTCTTCCTCTCACACACTTAGTCCTCTTCCCTCACTTTTGAAATGCATGCAAGTTTTATCTTGTATAAAATAACATAAAAATCGAGAGAGGACTGCAAATAGAAAAGTATGGTGTAGGTAGGTAGTAACTCACTATGGTTCATTACCCGTTCGTCATACTGTCCCGATTACAAGACCCAAAGAACTTTGGGCTTTGTAGCCAACAAGAAGTTACAGTAAAATTCCAATTTCAATATTTTGTTGCATTACATTGCTTAAAAGATGGGTATGAATATGAATAAAACGAAAAAGAAGTTTTATTTATATTTTTTTATAGATTCAATTTTATGTATCAACAATGTGATTTTCTTATAGATACATCCGATCAAATTACATTATAATACCATTTTTTGTATGATTCTTAATATCTCTCTATAAACATTTATTTTGTGTGATTTGATTGGATGATGTGTAAAAAAAATTACATCGTTTGTGCATTCAAAACTATCTTTGACTTTATTATTAAAAAACTACTACCGTAAATTATTGCTGGACTTTAATATTTGAAAAATTTACTTTAAATTCTGAACTCCAGTGAGACAAGTAAAATTGTATAGAAAAATGTTATATATTTTTAATATTTATAGAATTTCGATATTTCAAGTTCAATTCCTTTTTGTCAAGAAATAAAAGTTCAATTGCTGAATAAAAGTTCAAAAGAAGTTCGAGTCCTATATAATTTTTTTATTCTTTTCTAGTCCTCATCTTTTATGAAAATTGAGCACTTTCTTAGGGTCTAAATTTGTTATAGTCACTAAATTTAAAATAAATGCTAGTTTTAGGGACTAATTATACTCAAACATATGAACAGTACAGCTAATTACATCCAATATGTTATTGAGTCTAATTGAAATAACTAATTGTGTTGAAAAAATATTACTTGTTTAGCACTAATGATTTCTGTTAAAATGTACTCGTTGTGTGGCCGAACTATTTTTTATTTACTATTTAATTGGTTAAACTTTTCTAGCTCAAGTTGACTGTATTACTTTATTTGAGGTTCAATTTAGAAGTGCATGGGTTCAATTGGGTTATTAATTAGGTTTGGATTAGTAATCTATATTTTAAATCAAGTGCACAGCCCTGCCCACTACTAGGATCTACCCAAGATTCGCCATTTTAGGGTGCCTATATTTTTGGTTAAATATAGAAAAATAAATTAATCACCACCAATAACATCATATAAGATTTCTTCAAAAGGAAAAAAAATCATATAGTACAAGATAACATAAGAACGTCTCAATAATGCATCTATATATCCCATTATATCATTATATTCATCATTGACAGTTTGACACCGAGAGGTGATGGGATAAGATTCTGAGAACCATTTTGAAGCTTTGATTGATTGAATGATTTTAATAATGTATGATATGTTGGCATACGAAGGACCATGCAAAGGTAAAGCCATGGCATAAACAATGAGTTGTGATAGGGGATACGTTTGTGACTTGTTGGAAGTTCTACATACATGACAACAAGAAGATTAGGATAAATTCACAAGTAACCATTTTCGATTTGCTACTCAGAAAGAGACATTTCTAAGACTTCCTTTTCAGGTTTTGTGATCATAGTTCTTGCCAATGAACGCACGCGCCTCACTAACTAACTCTTGTAACCATATGGAACATGAAATGAAATAATCAAAACATAGAAATTCAACTTTGTTGTGATGAGTGCGTCGAAATTCAATTAATCAAATTGTTAAATATGATTTTCATATCCTGGTGATAATGTATATGGGATTTTCATATCCTAGTGCATCGAAAATATGATTTTTATATAGGATTTCAATTAATCAAATTGTTGAATATTATTTTTTTGGGAAAATTATAACGTGTTACTAAGTTATAAATTTTACATACCCCCAATAATTCAAATTCTTATACCGTTGGTAGACTGAGAAGGTAGGTTGAGCTCGACCAGTGTTATGTTGGTTTTAAAAGTGAGACGAGATACCTATAAACACTTTGGCTCTCAAATCAGAAAGAGAATAAAGAGTGAGCGATTTTCAAATAGAGAGAATTTATACACCGCGTTGTAGTGAAATGGGGTATTTGTACAACTACGAGAAGGTGATGTTGAGAATCAAAGCCAAGTCGTTAGGGATGCCGAGACCTTCCAATGTTTGGGTTTGGTGATTGTTCGAAGGTCATTAAGTGCATTGTGGTGTTATGGAATGCGAGGATCCTATGCCAGATGGAATAATTCGTGGGACAAATGTATTTTCGAGGTAGGCTCGCTAAGCATTGTTCCTTGTATCTGTCTAAAACAAAGTATATGTAGTAAGTAAAGCTTTTAAACTATGATTGTTTTATTTGAGGTTCAAATTCATAATACTTTCCATCGATTTCACATTAACTTAAATTTATTTACCATTTAAGTCAAACAACTTACCCCATATATTCACTATTATAAGTAAAAATCCACTTTTAAGATTTATTTATATGGTCCATACATGTACATCATTTGTTCTATAAATCTAAAAAAGTGTGATTTTCAAAATGAATTATCTATAAGTTGTAACTAACTTGTTGCAACCAATTTTGGACTATTCAATGAGGAGAGAAATTTTGTCTTTCCTAATTGGAGATTTACAGCTGACTACATCATTAAACCGAATAGAGAATATCCAAGTCCGTTGCTATATGTTTAAATTGTTCCACCATAACTTAATATCACGTAGTAGATGTCAGTCCATTTCTTAGTCAAACATGCTCAACCAATTCAGATGAGGTGTACATATATGAAATTCTAATTTTCTTCCATCTCTTCTTCCATCTCAATTTGTAATTTATTTGACCTATTATGATCTCTTGTTTTCTATAATGGGATATTTCTCTAAGAAAGAACATTTTTCTCTGACAGGTTCTCACGAAAGAAGAAATAACTTAATATCATGGATACTTAAAGTATTGACGTTTTATCAACGAGATTGAGTCTAACGAAAAGGGTTAAACTCTTACAATATAGAGAATCAAAGCTTAAATTGTAATCGTAAGAGATATCCAAATTTAATGTATGACATGCCTCGAATAAGAATATCTCAAATAGATGAACCTACGAAAAATAAAACTAATGTTTTAAATCCAAACCGAATCAACCCTATCAATTAGTTGAACTAAGAACTTATCAATTCATTGGCTGGTTTGATTGCGGTTGTACCTTAGTTTAATTGAATTGAAGTTGAACTAGGTCAAACCAGTTAAATCGCGGTTCAACCACAATTGGTTTAACCGACTTTTCATTATTTGTATTATTTGTTATCACATTCAATCATGATTAGTTGAAGAGATTGAACCATGGATGCGAAGGTTTCATTGATTTTCAACTTCCTGTTTTTATTTTCCGCATACAATCATGTATCTTATTAATTTAAAGCTCCGTTAATGAGTAAATGAGTTTTACCAAAATTATTTTCTCTCAAGAATCAAAATCAAATTCTTACGAAAAAACTTATCCTTTGATAAAATTCATTAACATTTGATGATCAAAATCAAATTCTATTGATTTTTTAAATACTAATTTAATGATGATAATTTTTTTGTAATGTACTACCATATGATAGTAGCCGTCAAACATAACGGGGCCGTTAAACTGAAGATTCTCCAATTGAATGCTAGAAAAAACCGACTTCATTATTTTAACTGAAAGGTTAATTTAATTCCGATTTTGCGGGTAACTTGTTCCCAAGTCAATGATTTTAATATTAATCAATTACCATTAATTATTCAGGCAGTGTCTCCTTTTGCTCATCCATATCCATTAGGGTGGCATAGTCCAAGCACAAGTTTCTTTGGTGGCAAATTAGTCCAAGCAGATAACTACCAGCTAATAATTTTTCCACGCCATGTTTGGCGATCAATGATTTGTATTGTCACTTTTGAAAAGGAAATTCAACTTTTCTTATCATATAATTAGTATTTTATTTCTATATTTTATGAATAAATAATAGTATTAATATTACTATGATACAAGACCGAAAGTCTTAGCAAAAGAGAAGAGCTGTAGCTTTCAATGTGGTAGTAGGGAGAAAAAGTGAGATGCTTTGGACAGGCAACCAAGTAAGGAAATTCATATTGAAGAATGAAGAGGTATATATTTTCCTACCCCTTTTTCAAAACAATAAAATTAAAAAAAGAAAATGGCTCTTGATTTTTATTATATGAAATGCCTTGAAGGATTCCACAAACTTATGACAATTGATAATGATATATGTGTGATGGGTTGGAAACCATTAATATAGAAATCTGAATGCAGCATCACCAGAACTATACCATTAATTGGATCCGTATAAACTCGTGTCTATAGAATCAAATTTGTATGAAACTACGTGAGTTTTCTCTTATATTCTACTATACATACACATGCTTGAGGTCCACTCTACCCACTTGCTTACATAGTTAAAGATCAATTATTTATTACAAAGGACCCTTTTTTTAAAAAAAATAATAATTTGATGGTCACTTATTTTTTGTGGTCACTTATTCTTTTACTTGGTAGCCTATGTTTGGTTGTCCTTGATTATATTGAATTGATTTTGATAAAAGTAATTCTGATTAAAATTGATTTGGATTTCCCTAAAAAAAAATAAAAATGTAAAAGTGAGTTTAGTTATAAATTTGTATATAAAAATCAACCAAAAACTATAAATTGTAACGACAAGTTGAATCAATTTTAAAAATAAAATCAATTCTACTCGACAACAACTAAATGTATCAAAATCAATTCTACACTTTCAAACTCAATTTCGTTCCATCTAAAAATGAAACCAAACATACATAACATTTTCATCACTTTATCCCTGATGACTTGATGTGTGGTTTCTTATAAATCATTAGTATATAATTATTATATAATAAATAAATAAATTGTATATATAATTTCAATACGTGACGGATCTGCTTAGGTGCCGACAGTGGCATGTGCTGAATGTGTATCCACTATACACAAATGCTTGGTTTTATAAAATTTGTTGAATAATTCTTGTATTGTTTTATATAAGAATTTAGAATTGTATGTTTGCTTTTAATTTCCTAATTGCTACATAAAGATATACGTTGAAAAAGATGGCTGAATATATCGGTGGGGGACCAACCCTACCTTTGCATTTACAACTCATTTGTGATTAAACTTTCTTCATCATGTCCTTTGCAGCAGAAAGGTGCAACATTTATGTTTTGGTAGGTTGTTGCTTATCAAAGACAACCCAGAAGCACATGGACATTGTTATCCCTTTTTACTTGCCCCATTCATTGGTAAATTTGGTCAATTAAAATGTCATTCTCCTACTCATCTTAAATGCTAGAACTTGGTAAAGTTACAATCTAGCTACTGATTTTAACATCCAAACTTGGGTTGATATTCCATCAATGAATTCATATCTCAAGCTGCTCTGAAACCCTCATTTCAAGATAGATATTGGTTTTGATTATAGAGTAACGGTAAAAAATTTCTTGGAATTTTAAAACATTTTTTTTACAATACCGAAAAAAAAATATTTAAAAACTGTGTTTATTGCAATTAACATAAATCCGTGAGATTAAAATACTAGTTCTCGTTTTAAATATTGAGTTTGAACATATACTCTATTAGGTTAAATGATGACAATTTTTTATCATTTGAATTGTACTTATCATACTACTCTTTAGTTATTATTGTCAGTAAATTCGAGTTTGATATCATAGTAAACTTAAGTAATCGAATTTAAGTGTTTGACTTTTGTGTTTTATTTTAGAAATATATTATAATAAAACTGAAATGCATTTTCACAAAAAATTGTATTATGAATGAATGGTTCAATCTTAATGCAACAATTGAAATTTATTGAATATAGCATGATGTTTTTTTTTCTTTCCTTATTTAACCTATGTCTGATTTGCATTCATACAATACTTTATTTTTTAGTCCTACATTCATACATTACTTTATTGGGTTAATGTTTTTTTTGAGAAATTTATTGGGTTAATGTTGTCATACGGTATTATGGCTTTATTTAACTTAAATCTGATTTACATTGATACATTACTTTGTTAGGCCAATGTTTCCATAAATATTATTATTTTTTTACCTACCTCTTCTTGGATCAAGATTCCATCCTAATATGTAATCCAAATAATCAAACATCCATAATCGTTTGATCAAAATCAAATTGTTTAAATTTCAAGTTTGGTAATTTAGATTTTCAATATAAAAGAAAAAGTTACATGTTTTCTCGCCCATATTCTAAAAAGTAGAAAGTAAACTATAATGCAAACCAGTCATGTTCCATTTATTTGATTAACCTTTTGTTAAATAAAGCCAAACTTGAGAACCTTCTTCACATATTTATCAAACTTATTTCCTTTTATTCTATTTTTTTATTAGTTTGCTAATCATACAAGTTCAGCATCTGAATCAATCAACCAAGAAATAAGGAGTGTGACTTCACAAGACTCAAATTGAAAATCTTCTCCCCGCTTTCTTCAACTCATTAACCGACTTTATCACAAATTAATTTCAAAAATCAACACATAACACAACATTTCAATTACCACATTAATGTTTACCTTATAAGAGATTTATTTTATTTTGCATCCACAAAACAACACAACACTGCAATTACCATAGTAATCAAGCTGAAAACATGTTCAAATCATGGAGCAAGAAAAACAAGATCAGAGCTGTTTTCAAATTGGAATTTCAAGCAACTCAGGTAATTTATCAAAGAAAGATGATATTTTTAGTCATATGCTAGCAAATCTGGAAATGGGGTTTGGCCTAATTGTTGTATAATGAAAAAAAAACATGTTTACAAACATGTTTCCTAGGATGTTTGAAATTTACACATGTTTGTTTTGTTTTATAATGTTGTAAACAAAAATATGTATAGATTCTGAAGAGCGTTTTTTTTGTTTTTGTTTTTGAATCTGCTTTTGATTAGGTTCCAAAGATGAAAAAGAATGCATTGATGGTATCTTTGGTGCCAGATGATGTTGGGAAACCAACAGTGAAACTAGAGAAAACTGCTGTGCAAGATGGGACTTGTTTATGGGAGAATCCAATCTTTGAATCTGTTAAACTTGTTAGGGATTCAAAATCAGGAATTTTACATGAGAAAATCTACCATTTCATTGTTGCAACTGTAAGAACATGTAGCTGTAATTTTATATTGTTATGTACTTAAAAGAAGGATATGTTGGTTGGAAAGTTTAAATCTTTTATATGGATCCTTGTAGGGTTCTTCAAAATCTGGCTACTTGGGAGAAGCTTCAATTGATTTTGCTGATTTTTTAACAGAAACTGAGCCAATTACTGTTTCTCTGCCCTTGAAATTTGCAAATTCGGGCGTAGTTTTACATGTTAGTACCCTCTATCTCTCTTACTTTCAATCTTGATTATTGTCTCACTTTCAATTCTCAACACCCACACCCACATTATTCATCTCCTAATCTTTAGCACTACTTAAGTGTATGTTTGGTTATGCTGTGGCAAAAATTGATTTTCAATAAATTGATTGTGTAAAATTGATTTTTGTCTAAGAGGTGAGTCGAATGTAAAATGATTTACGTTTGGATACATTCATGTACAAGTGACTTGAACGAGTCAAATTAAATTCTACTCGAGCGCTTCCAAACACGTCAAAATCAATTCTATACCTCTGGAATCAATTTTAATCCTTCAAAATTCGAACTTCACATTTGCTAAGAATCAGTGCTTGGTGGGAGTTTTGTCTTGTTCCATACAAAAAATATCTACAATATCGTAACATTACTACAACTTACAAGCATTATTTCATTCATAACTTCTCACATAAGAATTGTTGAAACAGGTAACTATTCAGAATGTGGAAGGATATACTGCTGAAAGGTGAAAATGAAGCATAACATACAGTTAATTTAACCATTGCAATTTCCCCGTCTGAACTCTCTCCAATATGAACTAAAAACCGTACCTTATTTGCAGAAATGAGGAAGATAATGGAACTGTGGGACTTTATAATGATGGAAGCTTGAAACACCAATTGAGCTATGGCAGTACAGATGAAAGTTACAATCTTGATGAAGTAAGGTCTCGTAAGATACTTATATATAGCTAGCAATTCCATTAAGGGACTGTTTGGATTGATTTATTTGAACTTATCTACTGAGATAAGCACTTCACACAGTTGCAACTTTTCTAAAAAGAAACTTGTTACCAGGATAATATATGAATATTTTTATTTTTTTTTACCATTTTATAAAATCATATTTACATTAGTTTTTATTGTTATTTTATAGAATAGCAACTTGGCCAAGAGTAGATCTGATGTATCTAATGGCATCAGTCCTGGGGTAGCTTCATGGGATGACCCTTATAGCTTCAGACAGAACTCAATGCCACCAAGAGGAACAGTTGAGGCCAATGCAACACAAAATCAAGTGCATAAGAGGTCAAATACAGGCTGGTCAATGGGTTCAGCATCAGATGGAAGTTTAGGTGATTGGACAAACGGCACGGAAGACAATTTTCCGAGAGAAAGATTACAAGAGCCTTCAGGCAATGGCAGTGCCACTGAAAATCTCAAAAGTGAAATTGCTTCTCTGAAGAGGCAGGCAGAACTGTCGGAACTAGAGTTGCAAGCACTTCGGAAGCAGGTAGAAAAAGAAAGCAGCCGGGGACAGAATTTATCAAGACAAATCAACGGTCTCAGAGACGAAAGAGATTCATTCAAAACTAAATATGAGCAACTCAAGTCCCAACAGAACTTCAATAATAATAGTAATAATGAGACCAAGACCTCTAAAAGCTTGAAGTCTGATATTGATAATACAAGGCTTCAGTTAGATGCAATAAAGGAAGAGCTTGTTTATGAAAAAGAAATGAGTGGAAATCTTCAATTGCAACTGCAGAAAACACAGAACTCAAATTCTGAACTTCTTTTGGCTGTGACAGACCTTGAAGCAATGCTAGAACAAAAGAATAAGGAAATATTGGATCTATCTTCCAATAGGAAGTCTCAAAAGATTACTAAAGAGCGTGATAATGACACAGAATTAGATGTTTTGCGGCAGAAGATTGCAGACCAAAATAGTGAAATAGAGAATTGTTATAAGCAACGCGAGGAGCTAAGCGAGCTTATAAAAGAGCTCACAGTGGATTATGATCTTCTTAAGAATGAAAATGTGGATATCTCTCTGAGATTAAAGCAAGATGAAGTGCAACACATCATGTTACAAAATGAACACTCAGCTTCTTTAGTTACAATACAACAACTTGAATCCCACGTGAGAAGACTAGAAGAAAAGATAGAGATGCAGGAAGATGAATTTTCATCGTCTTTGGTCTCCATCAAGGAACTTGAAATTCAAGTTAAGTCTTTGGAGAAAGAACTGAGAATACAGGCAGATAAATTTGAAGATGAACTCCAGGCTATGCAAAGTGAAAAAACCGAGCAGGAAGAACGGGCCATTCAAGCAGAAGAGTCCCTGAGAAAGGCGAGACACAATAATTCTATCGCATCTGAGCGGCTTCAGGAGGAATATAAATTGCTTTCTGTGGAAATGTCATGCAAAGTTGAAGAGAATGAGAAGATGATAACAAGAGCAATCGAAGAAGCTGATGAATTGCGGAACCACAACAGGCTTATGGAAGAAATGCTCCAGAAATGCAATCAAGAGCTCCGGCTTATATCAGATCAACATGAATTGAAAGTGGAAGAGCTCTCGAAACAAATTAGTACAAAAGAAAAAACAATGGAACAGATGTCGCAAGAGCTAGACGCGAAAACCAAAGAACTTGAGGAAGCACAAAGGCACAAGGATGAAAAGGATGCTGCATTTTCAAAGAAAATTCAAATGCTTGAGATCCAGCACAGTGAAATGAAACACAGTTTGCAGAAAGAACAAGTGGACAAAGAAAATATGAAGAAACATATATCTCAATTAGAAGGAGAGGTCAAGAAGAAAGAAGCAGAATTAAATGCTATGGAAAAGAAGCTCAAGAATAACAAAGGACGAGGTGCAGCTATGACCTCAAGAGACAATGAGGCAGCTAAGGCAAATGCGAAGAAGTCAAAATCAGAAATGCATAAGGTAATTGCTCAGGTGCCATACTTATTATCAGATATCAAGAACATACTTATTGCATATTAGGACAGGTTAAATGGTAGCATCACATTGATGAGTTTATTATGTAGTGTTTTTAAGTTATTACTCACAGTAAAAAGTAAATTAGTACTAATAACCTTAGAATCCAAGGAGTTCAGTGTCCAAAATGATACATACACTTTTCTATATCAGATATCAAGAACATACTTATTGCATATTAGGACAGGTTAAATGGTAGCATCACATTGATGAGTTTATTATGTAGTGTTTTTAAGATATTACTCACAGTAAAAAGGAAATTAGTACTAATAACCTTAGAACTTACTTATTGCATATTAGGACAGGTTAAATGGTTGCATCACATTGATGAGTTTATTATGTAGTGTTTTTAAGTTATTACTCACAGTAAAAAGGAAATTAGTACTAATAACCTTAGAATCCAAGGAGTTCAGTGTCCAAAATGATACATACACTTTTCTACAGCATAAAATAACATTTGAACTGAACCGCTTTGTAGTACTTCTCATGGTGTGATTCTTATTATTAAATTCAACTGTAACAAGTGAGGGTGAATGTGGCGATAATACTCCATATAACAAGGTCAACTAGAAGAATGTCTCATATATAAATTGTGCTAAAGGAAAATATTTGATCAATCTTTGACTTTAGTGTTGCTTTGCTTTGCACAAATTATTTGATATTTATTTTCCATAATAATGTTTTGTTTATTTTTGTAACATGAAAAGGGAATGGATGCTGCAAGCACTGGTATTAGCAAGTCTGAAGGAAGGTAAAATCAGACTCATTTCTTTTCAACTGAATCCCTTGTTCCCTTTAACACAATCATGAACCTTCTTACCATTCATCAAACAAAACATTTGGTGCCACAACGTCATATTTGAGTTATGTATCACATCTCATTGAAAAACTAACTTGTATTATTTTTGTTCTCCTAATTCTGACAGTGATGCTGAACGCCTTACAAAGGAATTATTGAATGAAGTGGCGGTCCTAAAGGAAAGGAACACAAGTATGGAAACTGAACTGAAAGAAATGGAAGAAAGATATTCAGAGATTAGTCTGAAATTTGCAGAGGTAGAGGGAGAAAGACAACAGCTTGTTATGGCTGTACGCAATCTCAAGAATGGCAAGAAGAACTAGAACTCTTTGCAGGTGTTGTGTTTCATACAAAACATATACAGGGGTTACAAAGGAATCAAGATATCATGATTACTACCAGGATGGTGTAACCAAATTTAACCAGAACTTTTTGCACTTCTGCTGTGACCTATTTATCCTGTACATCAACTAACATTTTTACTTAAACATCATCCGAAATTTGCTGCGCTGCCTGCACGGTCCAATTTTTCGGTCCGTACGGTACATTGTCAAGGTAACCAGGGGTATGATGTTGTAGCCTCATATGGGCCACTTGTAATCAAATGTTTATCATCTGTTTGACATTTTTGGTTTGCAGTGTAACATATAAATGAGACCTATGATGCTTTGATTGAGAATTTGGACAGAATAAAGAGAAATAAAACAGACTGTGTGTCTGGAAATACACAAGCAATGAAGCAACTGTCAACTTATCTCTGTATACTTTTTCCGGAAATAAGCCAATTTTAGTAGTTTCTATTTTTATGTTTTATGTTGTACATAGGACCAGTTTTTGGTATCATATACAAAATGTTACTTTTAAAAGAAGTTTGGTTCTTGGTCAATCACTAATAAAAGTATGTAATAATTTTTAGTAAAATTTTGACAATGCCAAAACACCATTGGTTTCATTGACAAAAATTGAAAAAAGAACAAACTTGAGAAAGCAAAATAATTTCTCTGATAAAATTTCCAACAAACCATTGCCATAGAGAAATTTATAGGGATCACAGAACCAGAACTAATCTTGAAGACTCTGCCCTGGATTGCCATCTGGCATCCGCTTGCCGTGTATGATGCGATCATGCATCTAGATTGTACAATGTAAGAAAACATAAGTGTAATACTACTTGATTTGGTGGTTGCCTAAAACTTATTCTAGAATACAAAAGTAACAAAATGAAGAATAACATTGAATAGGTTAAGTGACCATGTAAGAGTCACAGTGCTGTACCTGTTATCACTTCTCTTATTT
>Ga0209282_1001206_pt1 | contig 13958 bp, 5 predicted proteins | sample Mtrugardesep15_FD_187529 | JGI IMG/M metagenome (GOLD analysis project Ga0209282, IMG submission 187529) | Root nodule microbial communities of legume samples collected from California, USA - M. trunc garden sep15 (SPAdes) (version 2) | ecosystem: Host-associated > Plants > Roots > Nodule...
CTTTTTGAAATGAAAAATGTTTATTAAAGAGGTTTTTACTCCTTTGGTAGTTGAGATGGCTTGGAAGATGCCATATGAATTGGACAAGAGACAGCGGTGTCATTAGGGAATCAAACGTACCGTCCTTCAACAATTCTCTTTATATATACACTTTTTTCCATTGCCCTTTTAATTAATAATAACAAGTTAGTATATATCTTCATCAATATATACTATTCCTTTTCTTCACTATACACATTCCTTGCCTTTGATCATTTGGCTATATATATCTATTCTATAGCTAGATTTCCATTCCATGTGTGACCAATATATTATAATTAAGAGAAGAAATAATCTCTATGTATATGCTAGCTATATATGCTATGGCTATATACCTTCATGTTGTCAAGACATTTTGCATATGTGGATCATACTTATTTTTGAAAGAAAACACACTAGTCAACGACATATGCATTTAAAGTATACTTGTTAGGTTTTAATATTTGCTTATATTGCCTTTGATGGAAACAACAAAGAAATTCGGATCTTTTATTCTTGTCAACATGATTCTAATTGGCACAAATTAGAGAGATTTACAAGGATTTTGGCTTTCTTATCATATATTCCTTAAGTACATAGGGATCCTCTGCAAAGGAAACTTTTTGACACTTTCTCGTCATATAATATACCAAGACAAATAGATGCTAACAAAAAGCCACACAACTTTACCCGTATATATATGTGATATACTTTTTCTTTAATTTTATTAATTAATTAATGTGCTAATCTATAAGTGATTCTTCTCATTTTGATAGTAAAAACATGAACCATGACTGAATGAAAGAAACGGGTTTACTTCAATAAATAAATATGAAAGCATATGCCAATATTGTGAATGAAAGAAACTTCTATCAAAGTAGGAAATATATATTTCAACTTTCTTTGGCTATCCCTATATTTTGCACCATACAGTGAATCCATTGACAACACTAGGATGTCTCATGTTCATCATTAATACGCACAGTACTTCATCCATCGAATCTCAAGTACCACACATAACCTTTTTTTGGTACAAAAGTACCACACATAACTATATATATAGAAAAATTTGTGTTACTTTTATATTTTTAAATAGTTTTTAAAATAAAATATAATAAAGTTCATACATAATTCATTAAATTTATTTGATGTGATAAATTTTTACAAAATAAATAAATGAAATTAACTTTTATTGCATGTTTAACATTTCTCCTTAATTGATAAGTGCATCTAATCGACCTCTGAAAAATAGTAGAAGGGCGTGCTCGTATTATTTTTAATAAATAAATGAATTTTATTATAATAAAAAAGGTTGTCTAATACGGACACGGTATAACGGTGGACCCTTCTATTTTTAATAAATTTAAAAAATTATTTATTTTTGTTTTCCATTTTTAATTTTTAATATTATTATTATAAAATTCATTTTTACTGTCTTGTAAATACATCTTGGTTGGTAGTTGCAAGGATAATAACATGCAGATGTTAGAATTCGAGCCTCAAATTTCCTATTTCTCTAGACTTAAAATGTGTGTGTTCAACCACTATGCTATTTAAAAAAAAAAAAAAGACTAGAAATGGTAAAGGTCTATCTTAAACCATTTTTTGAGATCTATATTAGACACATCCATAACAAATTTTTTTTTGAGAAAAAGTATATTTTATTTCAAAGTATTTACTAATAATAGTAAGATCCATCTATTAATCCGGTTGATATTAAATGATCCACCAATTCAGTATGTTTAAATTTTTATTTACAATATTGTAATCGAATTGATTTTGCAAGTTGTTATCATATATGTTTAACCCATGCAAAACCCATGTTTTATAGAGATAAAACCTGAAATGAGTTTATAGAAAGTAATACCACTCATGTCAATTTTATAACGATTAATAACACTACTCTATAAGACGAGTCTATTAGGAAAAAATTAAATCTCACATGAAATAGAGATAAGTTATAAGAACAAGTCATCCGAGAAATGATGTTTGTATAATTATTTTGTCACAATTTTTTGTCTCATACTTACATTATGTTTTTATGGTCTCTCTTTATTGTTTTAGCTTTCGTGATATCTACTTTTCTTTGTATATTTTTGATTGTTTTATAAGTTGTTTCATAATTGGGTTTTCAATTAACGTACTATACAAGAACATATTATTTGATGTATGTTAAAACTTTTGTGCATCGATGATATATATATATATATAAAGGATTTGTCTAAAGTGTGCAAATTAGCGTATGTTAGAACAATTAAAAGTAATAACTTTTTATTAAAAAACAACAATTATATAATAAAAAGTTATATATTTAAAATAAAATATACAAGTTTTAATACAAATTTACTATTTTAAAATTTTTAATATGTAAAAATTTACACATGACAAAAAAAACTCATACCTATATATATATTAACCTCACAAATATTAGGATTACATTCTTAGTTGAAGAAATATGATTACATGTTTTTTAACCATGATCTGATCGTTCTGCTGCAAAAGAAAAAAGAACAGTCAACTAATCAATGGTTACGTGAAGAATCTACGTGTAATAATTTAAGTTTGTGCCTATCAATCATTTTGCAAAAGAAAGAAAATCATTTCGCGTATAAAAAGAGTTGGGATGAGAGTGTTGATAGGAGTTGGTATTGATGTTTGAAATAGTCATTGGTAGCAGCGCTGGATCCTCTAAAGGTCACATCAAACATGGAAAGGTTCTTAATTCTTGATTGTCTTGTTAATGGAAGACACATAACTTGCCATTAATATGCTCCAAATATGGCATAAATGCAATTTGAGACTGACATATGGCATTTTGTTGGATGTATGTTATCCGATTTGTCCAAAAAATGTTATCCTCCTATATCCAAAAAAGAAAGAGCATGTAACATGAAGAAAAATCATCCAATATTCAACCAATAGGAATAAGCTCCAATTATCAATTAAATTGGGTCTAATGAAATAGACTAGATTCTACAATTTAGTAAACAAAAGTTTGTATCTTAATTACGAGAGATATTAATATTTAATGTCATCGTGCCCTAACCAAAATTATTTTTAGTGAGAAAATCTATGAGATAAAAAAATAAGTTTACCATTTTTAAGCAAAATGTGTAGTATAATGATAAATATAAATCCCCTCATGCATATCCATAACAATAACAAAATTAATAAAGAAAAAAAAAATAGCAAAACCGAAATGCAAGAAACCTCTTTGTCTCAACTTGATGAATGGAAAGGTAAAACGAGGAAGGAAAGAAGGAAGAGAAGTAAGGTGGAAAAACATGCCTTGGTGTCAGATAAACCCACGTGAGGCCTCACTGCCACCCCTATAATATGTCAAAGACAAAACAAAAACAAACCCCAAAAACCTTTCTTATATTTTCTTTTTCAGTTTCAGTTTCACTGTGGCGTGAGAAAATAAATTAGAAACAACAAATTATTGATTAAATAAAAATAAATAAAAATAAATAAAACAAAGACAAAGGACGTGAATTTATATAGGGATAAAACATGAAGTATACTAAAGAGACGAGATAGGGTGTGTGTGTTAGAAACAACAAATATATCGAGCAAGGACAAGTACTTCATCAAGAGCAGAGGTTTCTCAATCTCTCATTCAGGTTATGGTGGAAAATTTTGGATGTGTCAGACAACCCCACGTGAGGGTTTTTCAATGTTCTCTATTCTCAAAAACAAACTCTTCCTTTTTTTCTCTTGATGAAATGGTAAATACAATGGAAGACTTATAAGCATAAATGAGAGTTTCTAAGTTTGAATCTGAAACATTAAGGTACTCAACTAACAATTTTGATATTTGTCGATTGAACTAAGATTTAGGTTTACCAGAAGCTATTAACCTAGCCATTAGGTATGTAATGCAAAATGTCATGTTAGAAACCGATTCTATAATTCTATTTGATGCACTCAACACTTCCACTGCACTTACTAGCGAATTTGGTGATCTTGTATGGTAAAGTTTTTTACTTTCTATAAACAATTATGTAATGTCGTATGTTAGAAGACAAATAAATATGGTTACTCATAGTATTGTTCGAACCCTGACTCATATAATAATGTTTGTCACTGTCAACTAATTTATGCTCACGACAACTATATTGGACTATTTCTAATGAAATGAATTAATTGTTTTTGCTAAAAATAAAAATTTGAACCAAGACTTACGAATAACAAATGTTTCCTTTTAAAATGTTCATGAGCTTAGCTCAGATGGTAAGGACATTGCATATTTTATGCAAGGGTAGATGTTCGAACCCGTGACATCTCACTTCTCCACATTTAAAATGTGTGAGTTCCAGCCACTAGGTTACTTAAAAAAATATATATATAAAAATGTTCATGAACCACCGTTATCACTAATATATTTTTCTTTTTTGATATCACTATGCTTATGTTCCAAAAAGAAAATGAACGGCCAGTACTAATAAGGATTGTACAACACATAACCACTCTATCTATCAATTATCATTCGACTTTTTACTCTCCAAATTTTCTTTCTAATTTACATACATGTTTTTAAGAGCACTAATTTTTCACATTTGCATTTATATTTTCTTACTTTTTTTTAACTCAACACAACTTTGTTTGCGTGTAAAGATGATGAAAAAGAACAAAAGGGAATGGAAAGGAGTGGTGGGGGTTGAATTTCAGGAGGTGGTGTGGTCGGTTCTGAAAACTGATGGATGGGGAAAGAAAGAAAAGAAAGAAAGGGCAGTGGAGTAAGTTATCACTCATCAAAACTACTGTTTTCCATATTTCACCCTTTCAAAAAATAAAAACACTCAAGTAAATCGAAAAACTAAAATAATATAGTACTCCTTCCTAAGATCATAAGATATCACAAAGAATATTAAATCATATTTCTATAGTTTAGCAATCCTAAGTAAACCATGATGGTTCGGGAATATGTATCAAATTGTGTGTAGATCAATGGATTCATATCACGTGTTGTCTTGATGATATTATTAATTTAAAAAAATTATTTAATTCATATTTGCTATCCTTTATGTAAATACAATATTGCACATTAATATTGATGTCAACGTAACAATTTAATTATCTTAAAAAAAATGCAGTAGCATTTTACAGAAAACAGTAATATTGGTGTGGCCCTGACATTCATATGACATGATCCGGGAAATCATGCTTTGTAGTTCATTGAGTATTGGGAATAACTTTATTTAATTTGAGACACCAGCATCCATATGTTAGTTGTCTGCATCCTAAGATGCAAACTATTTGCTTCAACAGCTGTTGTCTTCTTTCAAAATATTATAATTTGCAATGCATGATATAGTGGTGGATGTAATTATGAACAGTAATGTAACAAGTTTAGGGGATCTTCCGGATATTACGATTCTTGCACTCCAACTCTTGGCATCTTTGACACACTCTCTAAGTATCAATCATGAATTTGTATGTATTATCATTAAGGAAGAAGATGCTCTGAGTGGAGGATAAGTTACTCTTATTATCTTGGAGAATGAGATAGCGGTACATATTAGTTTAGTTAAATAAAATTTTAATCCCCATAAATATATCAATTTTGTTTTTAATTTCTCCAAAAAAAATTGTCATAAAATGGCCTTTCAAATGTTTTGGATCGGCATTTATGATCCTTACTTTTAAATTACCTATGTGTACCTTTTAAAATTTTGAAATATTCGTTAAAATGTTTGATACTTTATAAATTTCCCTCTTTTATAAGTTTAAGATTTTTTATCAAGGGCATAACTAAATATTAATTTTTATGTTTTTATCGTTGAAAAATTCATATTTAATTCATCGTTTGATAAAAAGTTCCAAAATTTGTGAGGGAGATTCTTATTATGGCCTTATAAACATTATTCACAAATTCATTCAAATATCTAAATGCAACTAACTAAAAAATAGGGACAAAAAATGTGACTAGAAAATATTTGAAGGATCATTGTTTGATAAAACAAATAAGAGGGGTTATAAATGAAATAAGATATATCTATATGGACAAAAAAATTATTAATTCCTTAATTTTATGATGTGCTAATTCAACTTTTCAACTAACGGTTCTTTTTATTTATTACTAATTAAATGAAATTATTATAGTTATTTTAAAAGTAATCACTTTAGCTTGAATTTGAACTTATTCTTTGAATTTATAAGGTTAGATTCTTTTCTTTTTTGTTACAATATAAGGTTTAAATTCTTATCATTGAATTGATTTCTCGCGGACAATTAATGTTGCTTTTGATCTAAAGATATAAATAAGAACATTGTATAATATATGCGAGAACTGACGTTTGAAACTCAGACACTCCACTTATTCATCTTAAGAAGTGAATTTTTAGTCACTAGGACTACTTGACCAAAAGAAAGATATATTAGAAAAATGCTAATATACACCCTTAGGACACATGTTAAAAAAATCAAATATAAAAATATAATCATAAAAATTGTGTATTTAATATTTTGAAAGCTCAGAAACTATTTTTTTAATACAAAAGTAATTTCCATGTCTCTGGAGAGTGGATATATATGTCAATTTTTACTTGGTCACAAACCTAAATATAAAGGTTTAGGCACACACAAGAGTGAATAAAATTTAAAGAAACATAAATTAAACAAAGTATATTTTTTAAATAAATAAACAATGTATACTTAGGTGTGTGTCTAAATCATTTTTATTTAAGCTTGTTCCCGTGTAAAAGTTGCTCGGATATAAAATGTTTTATACTTGTATTGATATCAAAATAATAGTGACAAACATAAGGAGTCAAACTACATGAGCCCAACCTTTTGAAAAATTTGATATCGTCTATTAGTTAGTTGGTTATTTATTTAGTTAAAAACATATTTCACATTAGCACTTTTAAATAAGTAATCTCACATACCATTAATATTATCGAGCTAATATATCAATAAAATTAAGTTTTATTTTAGAATTTAACATAATTTTTTAGAGAGCATGACTTTCATGACACCTCATTTCAATCATATTTATTATAAATATTTAAATATGGAAAGAATTAATGTATGCTTAAATTAATGAAAATATTTTAAGACAAAGAAAAAAGTCTAATATAAAAAAAATAAAATCGTATTCATATTTATCCAAATAAACTAAATATGCCTAAAAATATTGATCTATAGCTTCATGTAGGATTGATTTTACTCATCAAAATCGATTTCTCAAATATTTTCCAAACACCGTATAAATATATGTTTGGTACCACGATGTAGTATGTCAGAATCACTTGTAATTTTTAAAAGCTACACTTTATAACATCCGTAAAACTATAATGGATCATCGTGATTCTTACATATTCACAGTTATACCAAACATACACTAAATAAGTTTATTATTTTCTAAATATTTATTAAATTAACTATATAAAGTTACACATAAAATTTGACCCCAAGAAGAGACTTAAAAGTCTATATACGTCCAGAGATCCTATTCAGATTTATGTGCGTATGAAATATGCCCTTCAGATAATTTTGTCCGAGATTTAACCAAAGGTATATTCCATTTAAAAATGTGTTTTACATCTGCAGTCAAAGATATAGACGGATCGACAAATTAAGTTTCATCCATTGCAATAACATATTATTAAATATCTAACGATAAAAGACATGGTATATGGATGAATAAACCATCGACAAGCGACAGAGACTGAGAAAACAAAGTGACACTAATCTAGCTTATGAAGTTTTTTTAATAATATTAATCTTGGTCGTCCTCTTCTGATTTTAGAAACTTCTATTCCTTCATAACATTTTATTATTATTATTACTTGGATGTTTTATTTGTCTTTGATGTTACTTCTAAGAAATACGTCATTTCCTATACCAAAAACTTTTGTCCCGGAATGTAATTCAAAGTATACAAATCCAACTCATAATTTTTTTCATTATGCAATGAAACTTTTGTGACAATTACTTAATTCCTAGCTACTAGGTAGTATAATTGTTTTTATTTATAGAAGATTCCAACCCACACAGTCACAAACACACATGGAAGAGAAAAACAATAGCAACTATAGTACAAACTGTTTAGTTGGAAGTTGAAACAATCACCAGATTGTTCAAGTATAGGAGAATACGAGGACCCCATCCCATTGTCCTAATTTAACTATACACCAAAATGTTTCACGTCTATTTCATAACTATTGATATTTTGTTAAGTTGACTGGGTGGAAAATACCAACCGAAAAATTCCCTAGAAAAAAAAGAAAAGAAAAGAACAACCGAAAAATTCACATAGACAAAGGAAGAATTTTGGATTTAAACTCGGGTACAACAAAAAATGAACAATTTTAGTATTGCTAGTTGAATTAGATCTTACGAACCATAACTACTATATATATGACATTTAAATTCCCTCAGCAAAAAAGAAAATTAACATTAAACGAGAGTTGCGAACCATGTCACTTGGTTCAACCTGAGTAGCAATATAATGGTTGCGTAGTGCACTCCACATTACAGAGCTTGGGATATTTCTTTAATGAATAAAGCATTTGGAGATTGATTGCCTGTCTGTGAATTTTCGACTTATGAAGTTGCTTCTCTTGGCTATCAGTTCAAAGTTGTTGATACATTTACAAGTTCTTGTCACCGAAGCTCTTTTTTCATTTCAGTTCCATGCCGCATATGGTTGAATGTTGATATATATTTACCAACCTCATCTCCTGGGAGTAATTATCTCAGTGCAAGTAGAACATGTGCGTAGGCAGGTTTGTGTAGCTTGTTCAACCTTCTGTGTTCCAGTGACAATACTCTCATTTTCAAATAGAAGGAAAGTCTTCAAAGAAATTTTTTAAATAAGGATGAACAATGTCAGGTATAAAGAAAAATTAATCAATTGATTACATTACTACCAACCTTGAAGCTATAGGGTATGTCTCATGCATTTTTATTTTTATTTTATAATACAAAAAGCTTAATGGAAGCATCAAATTATTATACACAGGCGTTCTTGCTGTTGAAAACCAGGATGGGAACAGGGTAAACCAGTTTAAGGAAAAACAATAGACCACTGAAAGTCCCAACTAATTTCACCATAAACTAAGAAATGGAGAATTATCATGTAAGCAAGCTACGGAAATAATAGCACGTAAAATATTATCATTTTTATTATTATTATTATTGTTGTTATTATTGTTATACATCTACATCTACAGACAAATACAACAACGATATAATGCAATACAATATTATCTTCTAACTAAACCTCGGGGTAAGGTATCCCTAAGCCTTTTTCCAAACACAAGATGAAGGGCTGAACCAACCAATGGCCAACTTGTGGTGATAGCAATATAAGCCAGCAACCAGATGGACCATCGGTTTTGTCGAGATAACTGTCCTAGGTATCTTTTGAAAGGTGTTACTACATCAAGAGGCACTGGATTATGGGCACTAGTCGTTTGTGCAATACAAGAGGAATCACCACTCTCTGTGTTAGTTTTAGTCACAAGCTCATCCTTTTTACCTTCTTCTGGAACCATGGCATCCTGTCTGACATGTATTTCTTCCACATTGTTAGTCACAAGCTCATCTCTTTTACTTTCTTCTGGGACCCGGTCATGACCATCATGATGTGTATCCTGCCTTACATCTATTTCGTCCACATTGTCTACTGTTGGCCCATTGTTCAATGCAGCCACCATTCCATCCTCGGAAACATTGACGTAAGGACCCTGGTCAATTGCCGAGTCCAAGATTTTGTTTGGTGCAGAGATCTGCAGTGCCATTAACAGATAAACAACAGTTTCAGCAAGTAGAAATGGTTCTGCTTGGTACTCAAATAAAGATAAGATAGCCTACAGCAAATCTTTAATAACATATTTTATGCCATGCCCAAGTGTATATAGTATTTACATTACAGATAGCAAAAACCAGAAGATGAATATACAATGGACAATAAGCAAAAAATGTAAATACAATAGCAAATAGCTTACCTTCTTCTGAACATGCATACAATTGCTAGAGAGCAGTACATCAAGGAATTCATTAGCAGCTCTTACCCACCTGCAAGAGGGAAGGAAGTTGTTCCTCAATATTTATATATTAGTGACTTATTAATTGGAATTTCGGTGATATCACGGAAATCATATTTCAACATGAACCAATCAAGAAATGATATCGAAGACATCCGGATCTTTTTATGAATAACCCCAATGAAAGAATATTGCAATAATTGAAGACGGATAAAAGCATGAGATGGAAGATGTGACAAAATGGAAGAGTCGGATGTACAAAATGAGTCAACTTACCATAGGCTAGAAGCAGTTATTCCTTCAAAGAAGGCCAGATGTCCTCCATGCTTTAAAGTGGCCAACACGACATTTTTATTTGCCCTATGAAAAGAGTAAATAAAAAGCTGGTGAAGTAATGCAAAATAATACAAATTAATCAGAATTATGGAAAAAAAATAAAAAAAATAAAGCAGCATACCTGCATTCATCCCAGGGAATGGCTTCCTTGGTACATACTGGATCATCCAGAGCACTAATACAGAGAAGAGGAATCGATACAGATTGCACATAAATAGAGCTGCTATTGCGTCTATAGTATGTATCAACAGTCTAAAGAAACAAGATTACTTTTTATAATCGACATAAGGAACTAGAACATGAGATAAGGCAAGAAAATCGAAAATAAAAAATTCTATGTGTTATATATGTACCTCATATTTCCCAACAATGCGGGTGGCATGGTTATCAAAATCTCGAATTGAAAGTGACTGCAATACATAACAATACATATGCAGTCAGAATGGACTAAAATCTAAAAATTTAAGCCAATCAATAATATGGGGCAAATACCATTTAAGAATGTGGTAGTAAAATAAAAACCACAGACCCCTTTAATAAAATAAAAACCACTGAGTCCAAAAAAATAGTGTACGTTTAGTGTATCTCTTTATGCACTGAAAAATGGATCAACTTCCAAGTCAAAAACGTGTGAAACCAGGTTGTAATGTGTGAGTTATTCATAGTCATAAGCGGTTCAGCCAGGTCAACAGTGCGAAACCGGGAAAAGGTGTGAAACCAGCACGAGAGAAAGCGCCGCTCCCACGAATCAATGATCTTCCTCTGCGCGCTCACCGCTCCAGCCTCTACAACGATTTTCGTACAGCTCGGACACGGTGGAGAGAGAAAAACGCATGAGATCTTACAATCTCACGATCTAGATCGCGCTTTTAACAACCATGGTAATAATAAATAAGGAGTGCTATGAACATTTTATTTTTAACACCCAAACACTCACTTTTTATTGGGTGGAATCCATGTGGGTACCAGACTTTCGAAATGGACCCCACATAAAATCGTGAGACCCGCATGAATTTCACTCAATAAAAGAGTGAGTGTTGGAGAGAGTGCTAGAAAGTGAGTGTTCCTAGCATTTCTCATAATAAATATGAAATTATAGAGAGTAAGGCCACCTTCTCTATCCCTTCCCAATTAGCGAGGCGAGAAAAGTGAGGCTGGTGTCTGCATGCAATGAATATTGGAAAAAATATGTCAAATCAAATGCGATTATGAACTGCACATAAACTTCTTAGTTTTAGCATGTTTGTCTGCAAATGAAGAATTTTATAGAAGAAAATCCGATAACTTATCATAAACAAATTTAAACTCAAATGGTAAGACACAGACAGACAGACATACAATTTTGCATAACCTTGAAGTCCAAATGCTAGTGCTTTATCATAAAATTTCTGCACACGCTTACGGGTTATAAACCGGTCCCCTATCTGCAAACATTAAAACGTTATAAAGGTAATAAAACATCAGGTTAAGGTACAATAATAACAGCCAAAATGAAAAACAATTCAAACTTTTAGTTGTGGTTAATGGCAGTGAAATTCAATTCAACTGCATCAATCATATCAAATATATTGTATAAAACAATTTTGAACCAGAAACACATATCTTGTGTCCCAGACTATAATCTTCAAAATACTTTCCATTATGTTTATACTATTCAAACCAACATGACTTCAACTTTTCCAGAAACACCTGACTTTATTCCCTAACCCACTCTCCCTGCTTAAGAACTAATTTGCAATTTATATTTTATACACTCCATTCCGCTTACTAAAAAAAAACACTCCATTCCTAAAATTGAAAATCTTAGACTGATAGAGAAATACATAACTTGTACATCGAGTATAACTTAGAGCTATAAACAAAGAAAACCGATAAACTTCTCTACGGGAAAAATGGAAATGGCATCGCTATTATAGAAGCTACTCAATTGCGTAAGTTATGATTATTTTTAAAACGTGTAACAAAGAAGACATGAGTAGAATTGTTGGATTGAGGACTATATAATTGAAGATTTATGGGATGCTTGGAAGAGCTTGTTTAGACTTCTCCCATAAATCACTACATAAACACTTAAATAAGTCTTCGGATACAATTAGAAAAAATAACTTCCAACATGATGAAGCTATTGATTGCAACTTTTGAGTTTGAGTTTGAGTTTTAAGTTGCAGGTTCTTGCTATTTGACATGGAGGAAGAAGAAGATAACTTGGGTTTTTTTTTTAACAGAGGATCTAACGGAAGTTACTTAAAGGTTGCCTCTGCCATGTTTTAAAAAGATAAAGGACTAAAATGGGAAAAAAAAATAGATAAAGGACTAAAACGTTACCTAAAATTAAGTTAAGGGACTATTTATGTAATTTTGCCTAATTAATTTGTTCCTTGAAGATTGAAATAATTTTGAATTAATACTTACAATTTTTATCAACTGGTTCCACAAACAAATAAACAGTCCAAATTCAGATGAAAGATGGATAATCATGATTTTCATAGGTCTTTTATGCATTGATCAATGCCAACTGAAATGCAAAAAATGAACTTTAAAATCAAAATACTAACCAGAAGGTCCCAAGGACTGCAAACAGCTACAGCTCCAGCTACAGGAATATTCTCACCATCCTCACCAAGATATTTTATCTGCAAACAATCTTTCAAATGAAACAGTGCAGTGCCAAAAACAAGCTCTTTGTTCATATGATAACATGTTTAACATTTGTCGAATTTCAAGTTTTGCTGTAGTTTGAAAAGCAGATGGTGTATGTACCAAATGTTATGACATAAGTTAAATTAAAAACAATAAAAATAAGCACCAACATATTAGTCAGAATTTATCGAAAAACATGTGGTTAGGAACTAGCAGGATATCTTCCCTATCTTATCCATTTTTTTTCAAGGGGATCAGGGCAGGTGGGTCGTTTTAACACATAAAGAGTATCATTATCTGTAAATAAAGTTTAAATCAATGTGTGATCCATCTTAAAAACCAGTATAATTTTTGGTTCTCTGGATAGGCATTATAAAGAATAAAACAAAATAGTTGAAGCAAGGAGAAATACAGGTCAATGTGGTAAAGGGAGAGATGTCAAACAACTAAATATAATATGATAATACACAAATACATGAACAAGTAGGAAACATTAATAACATGAGCAAGAACGGTTCTGATACAACATTATCCAAAACCAAAACGACAAAGCAAGGAATTTTGATCAAGCTCCAGCCAGGAGAGAGCATAGCTCAGGAAAAATAAAGGTCAATGTGAGGAAGCCAAGTCCTAGGGACACGTAGAACTTGAAGATGTACGTGGTTATAATGAATATTTTAGGTTTAGATAATTTGAATTTAGAAATTAAATTAGTTTATTAATTAATTACATGAAAGTTAAGACGTTTGATGTAAGAACTGCATAAGACTCGAGCTATGAATTTACCAGAACATTAGCTCCAATACTAGTTCCAATGAGAAACAAAGGCGCCCTGGGATTCTCTTTGTGAACATAATTAACCACTGTGCGGGCATCCACAGTCCACCCAGCATTGTAGAAACAATCTGACTGAAACAATTTTAATAAGAAATTACAACATTACTATAGGGAAAAAATAAAAAATAAAAC
>Ga0209282_1001207_pt1 | contig 13955 bp, 3 predicted proteins | sample Mtrugardesep15_FD_187529 | JGI IMG/M metagenome (GOLD analysis project Ga0209282, IMG submission 187529) | Root nodule microbial communities of legume samples collected from California, USA - M. trunc garden sep15 (SPAdes) (version 2) | ecosystem: Host-associated > Plants > Roots > Nodule...
TTCCGACAAAATTGTTGTGTATGATTGAGCTGATATGGATGGTGAGCCATCCTCATCACCGGCATATATAGGAAGTAAAGCACGTGATTTGATTCATCTACTTTGGCCAAAAACTTTGATTTGTCACAAACAAGTACTGGTCCTTTTGCCTCATGACGAGGGCACTATTTTATTTTTACTGTGCTTCAATTTGACTCTCAGGTGAGCTAGTAATTATGAAGAAAAAAAAAATACCAATTATTTTCTCTCTTTCTATTTTCTTATAAAATAAGGAACTTCACGAATATAAATGAGAAGGTTGGTGATGAAGATAAAAATCTTGAAAAATCGGGATTAAACTATTTTATTTCTCTTATACTTTTGTTTTTATGTGTTTTAAGTATATGTCAAATATTTGATTTGGCTGGTGTGCTAGGTCATAGTGTTTTTGAAAAGATTATATGTTGCAAAAAATATAATCGTTTCCATGGTTGAGATGGGAGAATAGTCGTTTTGGTCATTGACTTTGCACCTCGTTATCACATGGTTCTTGATTCAAGATGGTCATTGACTTTGCACCTCGTTATCACAATGGTCCTTGATTCAAGATAAAATACAAAATAGTCATTGGATGTGTACATCCGTTATCAGTTTGATCATTGACGTTAAAAACTTCTATTAACTGATGAGGTGACAATTGATTTGGGTTGACAAGATGAATGTTGTGGAATAAGGATCAAATTGAATGTAACCAAAATGGGAAAACAATCATTTTGGTCTCTGAATGTGTAGATCGCCGTCATATTGGTCCCTGACTCAAGATGGTGTGACGTGACATTAGTTACTAAATTTGAAATAAGATGATCTTCAACATCTTCATCTTCTTCATCATCTTCCACAATATCACATTCATGAACCTTCATAAAAAAACGAAAAATTCATTAACAACAATTGTCATTTTCTTCATCATCTTAATAACAACAACATCAATCGAAGGTTGTTTTCTTCCTTTTCTATGTCACTAGTGGTGTCATACTAACATAAGTTTATAAGATTCATATCCACATGGATTGTTTCAACTTCTACTAGATAATATCATTATTATTAAGGATGTTTGTAAAACGGGGGGTGTACTGAGGCAATTGGTATGGTTTGTAAGTTAAAATAAGAGTAATTATAAAATTGGTAATATAGGAAATATGATTAGGTCTTTCGAATCATACGTTCACCAAGAATTGGTAATATGAACCTACACCTTTTAATTGTTCATCTAGTTTACAATAATTAACAATATAGCACAGGTCAATCCCTTGACTCATAACACTATTTTCTAATTATCATCCCCTAATCCCTTATGTGAACTCATAATTATTAAAGGTTTGATTGCCCGTTAATTAGAAATCACAACTTAACAACGTTTTACCCCTAGATTGTTCATTAAGTTGAACAATATAATTAGGTCTAAGTCATAAGTTGTGGTCAGTAGTCATATGGTCTTTAAGATCAAGTTATATTTGGTCAGAATCATAAAAGTATTACGCACAAATTATACTGAATAAACTAGAATTGCAATCATAACTGATGTAAAGTTTACAGGTTACATGACAAAAAGCTAGAAGAGAATCGTCTAAGACCTAACCAATTGAAACTTAGCTACTCATAGTTAATGCACAAATAACTATATTAAAAGAAGACAACATTACATGAATTTGGGACTGACTATGAGTTGGATGACAAGCCACCAAGAAATCTGCAATCATCGGCTCCAAATGTGTCTTCAATCTCCCAAAAATTAGAACCCCTTGAATAAAAACATGTTTGGCTTTTATAGATTCACTTTTTTGTAACCGAAAAATAGTGCCCCGATTTTTAGAAATAGTGGCCTGATTTTTTTATTGAATTAAAAAGCTCAAAATTTCCTCAAAATCGTGGCCCGATTTTTGGTTTTTTTATCTTGTACTATTTATCTTTTTCAACTTTCAGTTGTCTAAATCTGCTAAAAACTAAACTAAAACAAATAAAAACTAAATGGAAAACATCATATCACAACATATCATCGGTACACATCCAGAGACTATTTTGTATTTTATCTTGAGTCATGGACCATTGTGATACCGAGGTGCAAAGTTAGGGACCAAAATTATCATTTACTCAAATTAATGATGAATTTCAGAATTAAAAAGATAAAATAAAATTTATCTCTAATTTTTACGTCACTATATTTTTTCTTTTTTAATATTTTTAGTTATTAAGGTGGAAAAGATGCATAAAGTACACGATAAGATTGGAAATAGTGCATTTTGATTTACACATATGTAGGGGCAGCCCAAAACATAAAGTGAGACAAACAATTGCTTGGTTCACAACAATTTATCATACAGTTCCACAAATTTTATGACTTCGTCTTCTTCTTTACCCCTAATATAAACTATACATAATGTCCCTTTTCTATAATTTGTTCGTAGATTTTCAGTTTTAGGGCTCACCTAGGGCCACCAATATAATCAAACCAATTTAAATATATTTCGAAATTCAAATCTCACAACTAGAAAATTCAGATTTAGCGACGGTCGGAATCCGTCGCAAAAAGGCAATATTCCGTCACAAACATATTTCTGACGGATTTTGCGACGAAACAAAAATCAGTCGTAATAATGAGGGTCGGAAAAATTTAGCGAGGGAAAATCAAATCCGTCACTCTTTGCGAGGGAATGCGTTCGGTCACAAACTACTAAAATCCGTCGCTAAAGTTTTCTTAATATGGATATTTGAAACCCAGTTTTCCGTCACAAATTACCGACTTAAAAAATAACCGTCACAAATTTCTGAGGGAAAAAACCTTTGCAAATTTTCTGAGAGAATGCTTCCGTCGCAAATATTCTGGGAATTTTGTTAGCGTCCCTTTGAAGACCGACGCTAGTGTGTTTACAGATGAAAAAGCAATATTTCCGTCACAAATAGCAATATTTTTTTTTTTGCCTTAAAATTAGTTTTGGAAATTTCTCAATTATTTCTCAAAACACTTTTGGAATACAAGACAAATTGAACCACAAATATCAAAACTTTTAGAAAAAAACAAAATACGATAAAAATCACATTAATATTTGATAAAAAAAACCTATTTGATTGCGTTCACAAGAATCATACTGCTTATCTTTTGCATCAAAATATATTGAAATAATTACTAAATAGTATTATAACATTTACTTGAAACTAAAAGTTATAATCAAATTAATATTTGATAAAAAAAAACCTATTTGATTGCGTTCACAAGAATCATACTGCTTATCTTTTGCATCAAAATATATTGAAATAATTACTAAATAGTATTATAACATTTACTTGAAACTAAAAGTTATAATCAAATTATCAAAATAATATGATAAATAATCAAGTACTTGGACACACATGTTGATGTTAACTCGAAGGAGGAGGTCGATATGGAGGTAGATGTGAATGGCCTTGTGAAAAAAACTCCATGAATTTCTGGAACTGCTCTCTCAAACTAAACGTGATTCCTCCTATGATGCACGGATCAATTCCTCATTAGTCTTCAACCGCCCATTGTTCCATGTTTTCAGCCGACATTTTAGATATTGCAGTCCCCATATTCTCATATTCAGATGGTGAGATGCCGTCAAATGATCTGGATGAAGAAGGCTTGTATTTTCCTGCCTCTGCTTCCAAACCATATGTGTCCTTTCTTGTTGACTCCTCCAACTACGTCTAAGAAGATGAAGTTGTCTGACTGATGGTTATTAGACACATCATCCCCCTCTGTTTGCTGTGAGTTCCTTTCAAAAATCCGTCTTTCATATTCATCCTACAAAATTAGAGTTCGTCTTAATTCTTACGTACAAAATATGAAATTAAATTAATCAGTGTATTCAATATATAAAAATTTAGTTTTATTATGTCCTATTGCTGCCAAATTTGTCCATTTTTTTCTTATTCTTTTTTACTATGCATTTTAAAGTAAATAAATATTGGCCATTAGGTTAGGCTTATCAACAACAATGGTACATTTTTATGAAATAGCCTCCTATAAGTCATATATGTTTCTGATTTGAAGGATGTGCTTAGATTGACACTAATGAAACTTCTAGCTTACTACTTATTGAGTCCACCTTATCTAAAGATAACATCAACTGACAATTCCAAATATAAAATGGACCGAGTTACAAATCTAACATCGAGAAGGTTGAACGTAATTTGGAGGAAGAGAAGGACAATACCTGAAACTCCTTTATACCACAAGTTGCCCAAGTCCCTTGAAACAAACGTTTCATAATCTTTGTAATGTCACGTGGGGGTTGAACAGCAGGCTCAAACCTATAAAAACAATATTAAACAAGCAGTAAAATACAAGCATACAAGTTATTATAGAATTAAACGGAAAACTTATAAAAAAAATCTTACGTTTACTGTGGTCCCGGACAAATCCATATACGCCCATCAATAGGATCTGTAATCCCAGCTATCGGATACGAATCATCACATGATGATGCATGTGAATCACCACCAGATACAATACCAGATGGTAAATATGGAAGAACGTGACAAAGTAGTTTTATGCTTACCTCTCCCTTTTCCCCAAAACTTTCTGATGCCTATACCAACACCTCTTCCACTGCCCCTTGGTGTTATCATTGTCTTCCATCTATATACATATAAAACTAAGTAATTAACTATTGTACATAAAAAAGTTAAAAGAAGTTTAAAGGCACACAAAATTAAACATGGGCATAAACAAGTTTAAAGGCACACAAAATTAAAACATAAACACAAATAGCATTTTCCATTGTTCAAAAAGATTTAACATAAGAATTCATAAATGACTAGTTTGAATATGTATATTCATCATCATCTTCTTATTATTACTATTCTTCTTCTTCTTCTTACACGACACTACAATATTAGTCATGGACAATATATCGCTTGATAATTTAATATCAAGTGTTAAGAACTAACGGGAAACTAAGATTTTGCTTATGTCTCCTTATAAAGACTATTTACGGAAAGGCCGAATAAATTGGTCTATCTGTAAAACTAATCATGGACAGGGTTCCACGTCAAAGAACATAACCTCAAGCATAGTAAAAATGCTATGAAACCTTGAGTACATGGGGAATACCTCGAGCCCAAGACCACTTGTTCTCCCTAATTACTCATTAAAAACAAAAACAAAACCAAAATAATCTATCCAAAATCTGTTCTCCCTAATTACTAATTAAAAAAAATTAACCATCCAAATTTCATACAGTAGTTTGAAGCAAACAACATAAAGAAGGGGATTCAAGTAAAAGACAGACCATAAAATCTTAACGGCCTAAAACATATAAATCTATAAAAACAACCCAAATCACCAACAAATTGACAAAATCCCAAAAAGAAAAGTCAAAACCTTAACAGATAGGCGTTCAAATTGCACATACCCAATTCAGTTAGCACAGTTTACAGCATAAAAACAAGAGAATAAAAACAAGAGAAGGAGAAAAAAAATAGTTTTGAACAAGTTTTGCAGCACCAAAGTGAGATGAGATAAGTGAGCAACGGGCTGAGCGAACTAAAGGATTTAGGAACCTGTTTGCGGCAGCAAAGTAAGATTAGCGATAAGCTGATCGAAGTGAACCGATGAGTGAAGGTTTTGGGAATTATATCGTTGAAGTGAAGATTTAGGGCAGATGAATTTAGGAATTAGAGAGGGGAAATTAGATTAGGAACCGATTAGGGGACCTGTTTGGGAGTTAGACTGATGAAGGATGAAAGGATTTTAGTATTTGTTCCAAACCTGATGAGCGATTGAGGAATGATGAGTGATTGCTGATTGATGGGTGAATGAGGAAAAATATGAGTTTTTGTTATATATAAGTTTTGTTATGTATCTGTTTGTTATTTATTTTGAACGATGTGAGGGAGAAATTGAGTTTTGTTATTTATTTTTTATAATAATAATAATAATAATAATAATAATAATAATAATAATAATAATAATAATAATAATAATCTATCACAGTATGTAATTGGGAGCAACAATGTTCTATTGTTTGTGCTATTGAAAAGATAAAAAAAAATTATTATACATTTTTTGATAAATAATTTTATTATATTTGTTATATTATTGTTAAAAGATTAACGTAATTTGTTACCTATAATAATGATATAAAAGTGATTATTGTGCTTTAAAAAGAGATTTTTTTTTTTATGGAAAAATGGATAACAAACGAGGAGTTCAGTTAATAGGTAACAAGTTAAATTTACAAATTTCACTAAAAAAAAAACAAAATACTCATCACTACTGATCTCAGAAACTTACCCGGTGCCACAATTCAACAAGGCAGGACCTCCACCTCGACCGCCTCTAGGCCTGGAACACCCCAAACAAAAAAGTAAATAAGTGATTGAAGATTTCAACAGAATTGGAACCATTAGAGGTAAAATATATCTGACACTTGTTGCCTATTTTGATCTAGTAGTTTAGATATGAACATCAATTTACTCAACAATTTAACCTTTTGAGATAGTTGGTCTTATGCATTGTCCACGCTTTAGGCCCACAACCTTAGGCTTTTATGAGATAATCAGTTTTATAACATGAACCAAAACAAGAGGTGGGCAACAAAAAGCCATTGGTTTCTTGAAGAATGCCTTTTTGCGTATCTTTCGAAATTATATGACCAAACAAAGTCACTGGTCAGTAGGCACTATCATTTCGACATCAATATAGCTTAATGCATGAGAAAGAGAGGTGTTGTGGTTCCCATATTAGCTAAGGAATACCCACATTACAAGATTTTAGCATATATAAATCAAGAATAAATGAGATAATACAGAAAAGGGAAAACATTACCAGCCCCCCAAAGTATGCATGGAAGACATCCACAACATCATCTGGTCTATCTGAAATCCCACCATTTTTTGTGTCCTAACAGTTTCAACGTACACAATATTTCAGAAATACTAACCTGATAACAGTTAATACCACAAAAGAAGAAGAAAAAAACATGTTGACTTGTATACATAAATTCCACCAAATAACCTGACAATGCAAGATAAATTTTATAAGCTTCTCCTTACTGATCCAATGAACCCTGTCAATCATTATCAGGCTAGAAAGAACCCACCATGAGTAGCATACCTGACAAGATCTAAAGCTGGTAAGAGAAACTGAGAAAAACAATAAGATCATCTACATTAATAGATATTAACTTGAAAAGATGTACTCACATAAGGGAGTTTCTCTGGACGCCCATTCAGACCTCCAGATTTAACTTGTTGCGCACATAACCACCAACCAAGTAGGTCCTTGTCAACAAGATCTAGTGACCCTGCTATAGCAAGGGCCCCACACAACAGAAAACTGAAAATAGAAAACGCAATATCTCACAAGGATTATTCAAGTCTACAACTCATAGCATTCTTTTATTTAGAATTCATAAGATGGAAAAATCAAAGCACATGTTGACTCACTAAGCAATGCATTCACCTACTAAAATTTGTTTTATTATATGCATTCCTTGAGTGAACTAGCAATATAACACAACATAGAATATATCAATAACGTCTGCGAGTCATTCCAGTAGTTTTAACCATCATTATTCAGTCCAATATTTTATATTTTAAGGGATAAGGTAAGGTCACTATCATTATTTGTTAGTATCAAGTAAGCTTTGAAGGGTTGTTCTTCCTTATTAATCATAAACATTGGAATGTGTGAACGAAAGCCATGAAAGTTGTTTAGGAATTAGTAGATTGAAGCAATGAGAAAAGAGGCACAAAACAAAACACATAATAACATTTTAAAACAACATGATTTAAGGCACTTTCTTCTTATTATAATTAATAAATTCCTTTATTTTCCTCAATGAATGGACCACATTTGTCAAAGTTATTCATTACTTGTGGTTGCGACTTCCAAATCAAATCAACAAAAACAATTTTTAATTAAACATTTTAGAAATAGTATATATATTAATTCAATGCATGAAAGATAAAAGGGTTTAGCAAAGAAATAAACCCCACAAAACACAACAATATTTGGATTAGTCTAGAACGTTAAACAACTTTACGAGACAAAAAGAAACCATTCTGTCTAAAAAGAAACCAAGTAAACAATTGTTTTTTCAAAGGAATCAAACAATGATATATGGTAATTTCTTCACGCTATAACTAGAAAATGCTAGAAATTAACACACAAATTGCAGGCTAACCTGGTAAGGCAATAAAAGCATATGAATGCTTAGCCATCTCAGCTTTCCTTTGATGCATATCATCAACAACCTTAACTTCACCTACTGTTTCACCAGTTAGCTGCAAAATGGCAATAAAGCAAAGACGTAAACAACAATTTATAGGCAAAATCTGATAATAAGAAAAGTAGATTTTTTTAAATAAAAAAAGAAAAGAAATTGTTTTTATAAATTATTTACCGGTATTTCTGGTTCTAAATATAAGAGAAAATCAGGTCAACAAAAGTTGATGCATCCAATTCAATTTGAACCAGATACATTAACTTTTGAGCGAGTAATTAGTACACTTTATTAAGAGAAGGTAAAAGGGGTTAAGTGAGTGTCTTGGTAATAACTCTGCAACAACGGACAATAAAATGACAAAGATAGTGTTAATTAATGAGTAAAAGAGGTTAACAAAAGCATGGTAGTTACTCATTGACCAAGTGTTAATTTTTTGTTCAAGCATGGTAGTTACTCCCAAATACAACTTTGGGGGAAAAAGAGATTTTTTTTGAGATAAAAAAAATGATGATGAAAAGAGAAAAAAAAAAGTGTTATATACCCAATGACATGGCGACTGCCATCTTGAACAGCTTGAGAAACTAAACCCATGAGACCAATGCTTCCTCCTCAATACACAAGATCAATGTTCCTTGAAACCTTAACACGACAAACAACATCATTAGTATAAAATAATACTATGAAACAACAAAACCAAATAATGGTGGTGACTAGAATAAAAAACCATAACATTTGCAACTATTGAAACTTATAAGTAAGAAAACGAATAAATTGCATATCCCTTGCATCATTGGCTTTTTAGTTTTTCCTACTAAAATCACCTGTGCAGGATGCTGAGACATATTAAAAGCACTAGGGTCCCCACTATTTGAGCTGTCAGAAGAGAAAACATCAGCTGGTTTACCCGCAATTAGAAGGCATAATGTGCGCAGAGGAGACTCTGCAACCAGTTGACGAAGTGCCATTTGCTTCACTGTATCAACATAAAACTGCAGTGCAAACATGTACCAAATTCAATCCCCCAGTAAAGGCATGATGAAAAAGGACTGTAAGACATATAAGAGCCTGTCTAACTAAGTATAGTCTTCAACACTGAAAAATGTGGCAGCATACCTTTTCACCAAGCTGCAAAGCAAGAACAAGTACAGGTCCCACAATTGACCTTGTGCATATTGCAAAGCTTCCTTCTTTTTGCAAGAAACAAGAAGATTTTGTTCCTCAGAAGTCGTTGCCTGGCTCAAAATAAAAACGGGTAAGGATACAAAATACACCCGCATTTGTGTTTTGTTTTTCTATATAAACTAATGTACAAAGATTCAAAATTTGGATCTCTAATTTGATGATACATGTGTGACAAACAGGGAAAAAAATAAGATAGAAACAATGGGAAAAAAATTGATAAAAAATAAACATATTCCTCTTCTGATAGCAAAAATCAGAACAGATAGCATATTGTACAAAAGGTCAGCATAACAGATAGCAAAAATCAATCAGAACTTACAAGACTATAACGTTTCTATCTGAACATTCAACTCCAAACATTGTCACAACTCACAAGGGTCAATAGAAACTTCATCATCAACTTAATTTGACGACAAAGAACCAAAAGGGTCACTAATTATTCTCTGCTTCGAAACTCATAGCCAGGACATCTAATGAATTTGTAATACAATTGATAGTGCACCACCCATTATGCATGGATTAAGTTCTTAGGAGGTGGATGTCACAATACAGACACAACTTAGAAAAACGGAAGATGACAATTACTGCTATAATTTCCTCAAAACTTCGCCTCTATGATTTAAAAAAAAACCCTTTCCCTAAGTAATAGAGTTCTATCATTCCCCTTTACCCAAGGTCAAAACCAAGAAAAACACAAGCAAGGACCATTTCAGTACACAATTGTTCATATTTTCTATTGTTAAGCTAGTGTCATGAATCAAGTTATCAACAATCTCATAATCCTAAGCTATTACTAAGTGAGGATACTTGAATGAAGTTATATGGACGTCTCTGACACTCCCTCTCACATGAGTTACTTGGGTTTGAAATGTTGCTAATGTACAGCTCTCCCTATCTAGTGCTGAAATTCAATTTCTCATAAAATGGAGACTTAAAATCAAACTACATTTCTTATTGAAAGAAGCTATGTGGTACCATGTCATGAACTAACTATCCTAAAAGAACTAATAGGTGAAGGCGTATGAATGATACTTTTGACAGCTCAATAGCCAATACCAAATAGAAACTAAGTCTATAGGCTTCTCTCATTATCTGAGAAGTTATGCTAACTCTCTTTTTACTATAGTCAAAAATACCTTCATTTAATTGAAATAATAACAATTTTCCAACCTATTTTATTGAGAGCAGATTCTTCATGAATAGGATATAGAATTAAACGAAACATAATGAAAACACTATGTAACATATCATTATTTGAGAAGTGCTATATCTTCGAATAATTTATGTTAGCGCAATGTGAACTTCAATTCACAAAAAAATGATTTTTAAAGTAAATATGTATTTAAGAGTACTGATCAGGGACATGATAAACTAAACAAATGATCGGGTAGATAAAATTAATATTCTCAAAGTAATAATTTGATATAACAACAAAAACTACAGATATCCTTTCTTTATTTCGGAGTAGTGAAGATTATTAGAACTGCCATCATTAGAATGAGCGATAAAATGAGCTACAGGAACAAAGTACACTATAATATTCTCCCACTCATGGAAGTAAGGAAACTCTTTCTTTACAAAAAGATCTTTTAGTGCATTAATTTTTATTTTAGTGCATTAATTTTTATTTTAGTGCATTATTTAATACAAATATAATATCATAGTTTGTTTGAGCTGATAGCTATAAGTAGCAAAGAAGTAAATATATACAGAGCTTCATCTGATTTAATTTGAATTTTTATGATAAAAGGACTTCTTATTATGATCATCAGGTCACTGGAAATCCATCCTAACTCAACTCATTTCAGAATACTTATCAGTATCACTAAGATGGTTAGGAGTCACTCCACTCCATTTACAAACTGACAAGATTTCTATCTGAAATTTACAAGTCAGAACAGGCCATGACCTTGACTGGCAATTTAGCCAAGAAATATAAATCTATTTATGAACTGCCACAGTTCCGGAATCAAGACAACTACGATACCTGCTTTCTCATCCATTTTTTAACAGAAACACCATCTTGAGCCTCAACAAACGCCTGCCCACCAAGCATGGCTGGAAGAAGTCCAATTGCAAATTTGATTTTCTCCGGCCACGTCAGCATCTCATTATTCCTCAAGGTTGCCCATATTCCTGTTATCACATTCACAACATGCAACTTGTAAACATTTGTTCACATTAAGTAAGAAAATGAGTTGGTTCTTTTAAAAAGAGAAAAGTATATACCAGCCATGCAAACCAGATTAGTGTCACAAGTGCTTCTGTTAATAGATAAACTCAAATTAGTTGACAAAACTAGGACAGGTCCACCGAATATTTACAAGATTCTCCACAAAAGCAAATAGTACACAAACAAGAGGATCATTAACACGATAAAAAGTTAAAAAAGAAAATCATATGACCATTCTCTGAATCATCTCATCTTCTTCTTGATTTCAGCACTTAATTAGTGCACACAAATATTAGAAAAATCTGTAATGCAGTATCAACAACTGATTAACAAATCTAAAGTGGATATTGCAGATATATCATAACAAATTATGAGCTTGTTTTTTGATTTACACTTTACTTACAAGGAGTTGAATATGTTATTAACATTTGACTCTCTCATTCTTGATGAAGATATCTTACTATTTCATCCTCTAAATTGAAAATTTCACTTTAAAGTAGCTAAAACCACACGGATGATAGTTTTATATCATTGACTAAAATGAATTAGCCCCAAATTATATGAAAATCAAGATAGTAAACAATGAAAAAGCAACTTTTAGAGTCATTTTAGTTTAAAAAAAAAACATCATTCTTTGTTTCAAAATCTTCGTATTATTGCAAAAAAATAAATTTTCACCACAAATGAATAATTCAGAAAGAGAGAAAAAAATACCTTGAGAGCAGGGGATTGACCACGAATAATGTTGCAAAAGACACAATTCTGATTATCATCGGAATTAGAACCAGCTGAACAAAGCGAAGCGGAGAGTGGATCTGAAGAAGCTAAACAGGTCGGGTTGAGATGGGAGGACAAAATGGTAACAATCCTCAACTGAATCATTAACAGCAAGGTTTTGAGAGTTAACATGTATCGGTGAAAGGGTTTTGAGAGACTTCAAGGATGAAGATGGTGGTGGAATGGAAGGGTTTGTTTTCAGGGGAGAAGAGAGTTTACATGTTGCAGAGAAGTAAAGAGTTGGAAATTCTTCATTTTGGGACTCTGTTGAAATCATTGGTAATGAAGCATGATTTGGAATGAAGAAGAGTTGAAGAGTACGGATCTGTGTGGACTGAGGGTTTCACGCGTTTGTCTGGAAGGAAATGGAGGGCTTTTAACAAAAAATATGTGATAACATGATAAATAAAACAATTTGAATCAAATAACAACAAAGTAATCATAGCTTGGTGGTAAAGCGCCTTGTCCATTAGTTGAAGGTCATGGGTTCGATTCTCAGCTCACCCATAGATTTAAAATAATTTACTTTTGCATGATTTAATGTAAAATACGCGAAATCTCTTTGTGACGGAAAAAAGGACGTCACTATCCACTTAGTAGATTTCCGACGGAATCAATGACGGAATGTTTAGAGATGGAACCAAACCGTCACTAAATCCCTCACAAAACCTAGTCCCTTCAAATTACTGACCGAATTTGTGACAGAAATCTAGCGGTGGCAGAAACCGTCACAAAGTCCGTCACTAATGGTATCATTACTAAAACCCTCACAAAATCCGTCACAAACTGTGACGGAATACATCACCTCACAAAATTCCGTCGCTAAAACCGAATTTTCTAGTAGTGTCTATAATTAATTTGTTTTAGTTTGAACCTAAATGTATTCAAGGTAACGAATTGTTCACGTACTTACTTGAATTGTGTCCAAACCAAAAAAAAAAAAATCTTATCAAGTCCAACTAAATTTCAACCTAAACTAATTTCTATCAAATCGAGTGAGTAAACCAGGTTAAACTTGACTCCATTCATATCATGTAATACATGTCACCTAGTTTTGAATCATATTTTACTTTGGACTGGATAAGTAAAAAAAAAAAAAGTTAACATATATTTGGGATATGAGCTGAATGTTACATCACATAATCATATGATTACACTATGAACTTTGTGCTTCATCTCAACATGCTTGTAGATTGCTGTTACACAGGCAAAATAATGATCAGTCCCATTAGATTTCTGAGCACAACGTGGATGTGTCGTTTGCTATAGTGACATTGCATGAGACATCGCACAAATATTATTTTGATTCTTTTCTTAGAAATCAAATTGTACCTTTGTTTACATGTTAAAGAATCAAAGGCACCATATTGAGTCTCATGGTTGGTTTCAACAAAAAAAAAGTGCATCTTTAATTAAGTGACATGACTAAGTGTCATTTGGAACATAGGTAGTTAATTGTGGTACAAATCAAACAAACATAACATAATTGGAAGTTAGGACACAAATCAGTTTGTCACATGTGCAAAACAACATTACATTAAAATTAAAACTTTCCTTAAACAGATAGTACAGTGTGCATAATTGTTATGTTG
>Ga0209282_1001208_pt1 | contig 13946 bp, 10 predicted proteins | sample Mtrugardesep15_FD_187529 | JGI IMG/M metagenome (GOLD analysis project Ga0209282, IMG submission 187529) | Root nodule microbial communities of legume samples collected from California, USA - M. trunc garden sep15 (SPAdes) (version 2) | ecosystem: Host-associated > Plants > Roots > Nodule...
TCACTCAAACCAGAGAGGTGGTTGTGCTCTAAGCAATACTGAGGTCATGTCTGACTAGTGAAAAGAGAGGAGATAGAATGTGTGAAGGAAGTTGGAGAGAGGGCTAACGTGTGGAGGGTACATAATATCATTGTAAGGATTAAATCGATCTAAGGATCGATAATTAGTGTTCACCATTAACCTCATGTCTAAATATGTACCACGCCAGAGTTAGCCAAAGTCTAAATATGTACCACGCCAGAAACTTTCCATCAGCTGAGACATTGAATGCACATATTGGATCGCGTAAAATATGCTTTGAACTAATCCTTTCCCATGTTTGCGTATTCCAGGTCACAATGCTTCCGAAACCTTTATCTATACAAAACAATAAAATAACGTCAGTTAAATAAAGATACAAAAAGTAGATGATTTTTTCTGCAAAATGTATACCTGTCCTGGCAGCGATATATAGGACCTGAGTCCCATCATTTGTTTGAGAAAATCTGCAAGAGCTAAAATTTTCACGCTGTATGAAATTCAACAAAATATGATCAGTACATACAATATAGAATTAATGACAACGCAATCAACAGCACAAAAAAACATGGAAAGCATATTTAGGTGCCATATATTCTCATGTTCACCAAAGGCAGTAAGAATTTTTCCCAACTAGATGTCAAATGATAGATTTTACTTTATTATAAATGTTGGGTACATTTTCATGATTAGAATTAATGCATATAAGATACTTCCCAATACTTCAACATGATTGTTTAGGACAGTAATCCAAATATAAAGAATTCATGAACATGTTGGTTAAAAATGCTTCAAACAATAATTATGGGCTTATAGACTTACTCTTAGAATATACTCCCTTTGTCTCTAAGCACCCACTGAGAGAAAATTTGGCCCTAAATATAAGCCTATTTTTAAATTACTAGGTGCATTTATTACTATTATTTTTTTTCCAAACATAATTCTAGTTAACACTACTAACTTGCTTTGGAATATGGAAAGTCAATATTGAATACATCTACACATAAAGGGTAATTTAGTAATATATATGTGAAATATGCAGTGGGGGATTGTAAAAAGGGACGGAGGGAGTACTACTTGGCTTTAAAATATTTGGTCCTATCCTCCCTATCCCCTTTATTTGTCCCATCAACACCAGGAAAACCAATTCACCTTCTATATCATTTTAGGTTGCTTTAGGATATCATCAAAAAACTATCAAATTTTCAGAACCAGAGTAGACCAGCTAATTTAATCAGTTGAACAGGGAATCTGCCCCCATGCTGGTCTGACCAATTAGTAACAATCATCATTACAGACAATCATGCAAAATGAGCCAACTTAAGGCAAAGTGCTGGTCTGACGGCTCAAGTGTGTAGACCACTAAGTCAACATGTCATCTACTATAAACAACTGTTTTGTAGACTTTTTACCATAACATTAAGTCATCTATCTATGAAAGAGCATGTAGATACTAGCTAATAATTTATACCAGAAAATATAAAGCAAATGAACACTAACCAATAAAAGTATGCTTTGAAACAAATGTATTAAAAACAACATATAGCATCTAAAAGTATACACTAAATAAGTCATATAAACTATATTAGTTAATTAATTTATACATATATTCCAAATTTCAAGCCAAATTAATCTTCAAGGAAAGGAAATTTTCAAGAAATGCATACAAAACCATCAAATCAAAATAACTTCTTACAATAGTGAGGTTTTAATCAACTGCTCACATTTTCATTTGCTAGACTAGCTAGGACGATTGCTGAAGAAACATCCCAAACCCTGCAGGGGCCGCCACCTCCCAAAGAGACAATCAACTTGCCATCAGGACTGCAAGACAGACAAAACCAGACTAAGCCACAATCCATGAGATATAACAAGATTTACAGAGCCTCTATCTCTTATCCTTTCTCAACTTTTTCTTATTTTCCTTGGGAATTATTAAGTCCAATAGTATCAATTAAGTGAAATGATTATACTGCTATGTGCATCAAACCTAAAATGCAAGTCCTTCACAGTAGAATGAGCATTGGACTCGTTGAGAATATTTTCCATGCTAGGCCACTTGAAAACCCTTAGACTGCCATCCTGTACTGCACAAAAATACAAATATCATATGGCATGTCAATCCTTCAAAAATGAAATTATCGACAATTTTATGCTAGTAAAAAACAAACTGTAAATTTGAAGCTATGATGCAACTAATATCCTATAGAAAAAAATTCCTCAACCAAGAAAAACAAAAGGTTAGACCATATATCACCACACAATGAAAGTAGAAGAAAAATGAAATGTTACATATTGAGCTTTTCACAGCTTTTGAAGCTACAAGTTACAATTTAATTTTGATGGTTGCCACCCATTTAGGCTGGATCTTCTGAAAACACAAATCAATTATATATTGAGGGCAATGTTTTCAGGTTTATGTTAACAGATACAAGGAAATCATATTTGTAATATGGACAAACAAATGATTATTACAACAGCAACCAAAGTCTTTTCCCACTAGGTCAGGGGCCAAACAAATGGTTACACGATTATGTCTATTACAAATGAATTGGGCTTACCATTATAACCTGGATTAACTTTTCATTTACTAAAGTAACAATCAAATACTTATCCTATTAAGTGCATGTGTTAAATTATCTTTTTATTTTAGTAACTAAAAACTGCAATCAGTTCTAGCAAACAGTTTCTCTTCATTTATACGAATTTAAAGGAAGCCAATACCTCTCCACCAGCAGCTAGTGTAGTACCATCATTGTTGAATGCCAATGCTAATTGTTGTCCAACATTATCCAACTGGGTGAGCAACTTCTCTGAAACCTTCAGACCCAACTTGTTAATTTCAGTATTCTCGTTTTGATCCCAGTCAAACCATCTGCATGAGCAAAGCATAGTATTGATCATGATGTTCTATATATATTTTTTTTTTTGAAGAAGCTAAATTAGCCCACCCAAATTGGCACCGGGAAGAATCGAAACTGAGACCTTGAGGAGGAGCAAGGTGAGGGGTGCCATTCTAACTACTAGGCCCAACCTAATAGTTGTAACTATTAGGTTCGGCCTAATTCAACCTTACAAAACCGGCTTCTAAGGTGAGAGGTGCCACTCTTCATAAACTCTAGTCAGGCATTATCTTTAATCAATGTGGGACTTGGTTTTTCCAATACACCCCCTCACGCCCAGCACTATTGGGCTTCATGCGTGTATATAAATGGTGGGTGGCCCGAATCGATAGACTATGATAGTATATTAGGATTCAATATTTGGTCTAACTCATCCTTACAAAACTAGCTTGTAAGGTGAGGGTTGCCACTCTTTATAAACTCCAGTCAGGTCTTATCTTTAATTGATGTGGGACTTGGTTTTCCCAATAGTAACATTGCAAAAGAATATAAAAGCCATTTGGATACATAATCAAACTATATAAACCTCATGAAGTTCCTCAACACACTAGCCAGCTAATCATACTTCATGGATTTTATTTCTCTGTTGGATCATAAATCATACAAATCTGAAACCATCGAGTTCGTGATCCAACTTTTCTTTCTTTATCTGTGTTTCTGATAATTTAGGTTTAGTAGGTAGTAAAAGTAAATGCAAAGGAACATAATAAAATTCAAATGAAAAGTACTTCCATCGTCCAGATGGTCAACCCAAGCACAGCTTACAATTCTGTTCAAACTGGTCTGGCTGCACTGTCCTCGTGGTTACATCCTAGTGGTTTGGCTGTGAGAATACTTCCCCCCTCCCATGTGTGTGTTTATTCGAGTATGGGTAGGCCACTAGGCCAATAGCGGAAAAAAATGCCTGGCTTCACTCATTCAAAATATGCGACATTAAAATTTAAGGGAGAAATGAATTCTATTTCTATCTGGATTTATTTCTAGTTAATGAAAATGACAATTGTATGAAGCAAAAAGAAGAGAAGACCTGCAACACTTTGGCTTTTCCATTGCACAAATAATGCCTTCTCCATTGGGGTGAAGTGCCATTCTATAAGGCAACTCGGAATTAGTTCCTAGCTTAAACACCTGAAATATTGATAAAGTTACTCAGACAAGAGACTAAAACATAGTAAAAACATGAATCCTTATGCAGTACAAAATATTGTAAAATGAACCACTAACATTGAGTTTACTTAATTCAAACAAAACAAAACATCAAATCAACCGTGATACTAACACAGATACGGACACCAAACACGTCAGTGACACGCAATTTGACGAAATGGCATGATTGAAGGCAATCACAAGTGTCAGTATCGAACACTGACACATGTCGGACATCGGACACGCTAGAAGGTTACTGAGCCGTAGCTAGAACAGATTGGACACATTGTAACATTCAATTCAATCCCATCGCAACTCAAACAGCAAAATCATAATCAAACTCAGATCCAATTCATCTAACCTAACACATTATTCATTTTTCACTACAAAATCAAATCAATCAAAATTTCAGAACCTAACAAGAATCATATGAAATATAAAATGTACCGGTGGATCAGATAGTGAATCCGATGCAATATCGAAATGCGCAAGCAACACCGAATTAGGAATACCGCTACGGCTATCTCCACCGCCACCGGCGAACACAACGTACTTCCCGGCGTCAATTGCTTCCGTCTCCGGCGAAGATTTATGATCGGCATCATCGGCGGTTACGTTTTGAAGCGATTTGAGAATGGATTGTGGGACCCAAGCAACGGAGTATAAAGGAACGCCGTATTTCTTCAGGTTCGGAGGGTCTGGGACGTGCTTTTTCCCCATTTTCACGTTTGAAAAGTTTTTCTGTTTGAAAGTGAATGAAATTCAGATGCGTGCGTGCTTTCTATGCTGACGACGACTTATACTGTCAGAAAAGTACTTATTTCTTAAACGCGAGTTTGCGTTGTTTGGTTCAACATGAAGAAAAAAAACTAATTTCCGTTGAATTGACTTTGTACGGTTTTTTTCGGTTGAACTTAATTCGTAAAATTAATCGTAGTAAAAAATGAGTTATATTTTGATATATTTCAAAATAAAAATATTTGAAGGCTAAAATTACAAATTTTAATTTTAAATCAAAATCTATTTTAGATTAAAAATTCATTCTAATGAGAAATCTAGGATATGTCAATAAATTTTAGTACTTTTTAAGAAAAATGGTTGAATCTCTCAAAAATAAATGCAACTAACCTGCTCATTTAGGATCTATGATGTGCTTGGTTAGGGAAAGAGAAATATATTAATCATTCGTTCTTGAAATGTGACTTTTTTTTAAAAGTATTTGGAGTTGTGCTCTACATTGGTCAATATTTCTTTTGTTCTTTCGATTGATGTTTGCATGTATGTCATGCAATTTGGTGGACCTCATATGTTCAAGAGGGACATTCATTATTGTCTTCTTAACTAATATGGTTGTCTTGCATCTGAGTCATTTTGAAGGAGCGAAAGAATTGTCTCTTGATCATTTGTTTGATTGGATCAAGCTTCATTCTCTAATGTGGTTGAAGGTTAAAAAATCAGCTTAGTTTTGAGATTTTAAGTCTTGGTGGTCTAATATGGTATCTTGAATAATTTAGTCATTATCTTAGAAAAATTTCTATCATATGCAAATTTGCACATGTTAAAAAGTTTAAATTAATAAGGTTGTATCTAGTTGTTTTGTTGGCTTGTTGTTTTTTGCATTTGCGTTTGTTTATATTTTTACTTTGTTAACTCCATTTGAGGCCACACAAAGGTGCTTGAACAATTGTGGTCATTTCTTAATGGGAAATGATAGATATAGTGACAAAATTTATCAAGAAAATTTTCAGACAATGTATTTGCTAACACCTTTCTTTAGTTACACATCATTACCTCCTTTGATTTCCGCCAAATAACAAATTTAATTGGTTGAGACCTTTTCTTAATAAATTCTTGATAAAAACTCTCTAGATAAATAATAATGGTCTTTCTTAATATATATTTCTTTTTGCTTCTTAAAAAAAAACATGCAGCTAATTTTCCTTTTTCTTCTTTAAACAAATTGTCTTAATTTTTCTATTAGCTTTAATTTTAGAGTGAATGGAAATCAGTTCCAACAGGTTAAAATAGTTCTTTGAATTTTACAAATTAATAAATATATCTTTAGAATTGCAATATGTTATGTTAAGTGGTCTAGTGGCTAAATTTTCATCATTTAAGGTGAATAAGTGAAAAATACGTGGTTCAAATCCAACCCATGTTGCAATGTTTTTACAACCAAGTTGTTATGCTCACGGAGCATCTTTTCGTAGCTTCTCTTGTTAGTAGATGTTCCTGGCATATTATGTTGAATGGATATGCGACCTTACAAGAGAATTTTATGCCAGTGATATATCACCATGAATAGATTGTGTATAAAATTTATGAAACAAACATTTATTTAACATGCTTGGATCTCGAGATTACACCCATCAACTCCTGTATAATTCAATCCAACTTTCACCACAAAAAAAAAAATTCAATGCAACTTTTATCTATAATTTTTGGACGACATAAAGTGACAAACTAGATAATTTTTTTATACTGCTTACTATTGGTAATGGTAGATAAGGTTCAATGTGTTGTGTATATTTTTTCTTTCTCTTGGAGTAGTGTAGTGGTATGATTAGGATATAGGATGTGATATACTCCATAGTTCAATGGTACTAGTTAGAGTATCATTGTTTTAAATTACTTATGATTTGCAAAAATTTGGAAGAAAAAATAATTCCCTCTATCCATAAACTTCAGATAATCACAAGCAGTTTTACTGAGCCAAATGTCCTCAAAAGCATATACATTTTAAGTCTACGAGAGAAGAGATGCCTAGTGGAACCAAATATTCTAAACTATAGGAATATATACATTGGTTACTTTATATACAACCTCTATTCTATTCTAGTTTAATGCTGCTTCTATTTAACTTGTGCTGTTTTCTTGTGGTAATAATTTATTAGCACTCTGTCACAAGTGTATGCCTCTCTTCTTCTTCTTCTTCTGCTGTGCTAGGTGGTTTGCTCTTCAATGCTGATGAAAGTGCAGCTACAGCCTCTTCAACTGTCAAGAAAAGGTAATCTGATCTTACGACATCATTAGCATCATCTGCTTTTTTCAGCTTTTCAATTACCTCAGCTAGAGGATTCACTAATACAAGCTGCCATAAGTTGTTCAAGTTAGCCATAGTTGATACATGAGTTTTAAACTTTCAAGGTGTGTATATGAATAAATTTGTCAAATTTCAGAAATCTTACCTCAGCACCCTTCATTTTTAATGTTACTTCTAACTCCTTGAAAAGTGATACTCCACTTGTGTCTATGGAACTCACAGCTGAAAATGCAAAGATCATATCATTGGTACATAAACAATATATATATTCCCAAATTCCAATTTTATAGTATAGTCCCAAAATTTGTTGGAGTTACCTGACATTTCAAGAATCACATATTGAAGGCGTAAGTTTTCTGTTCTAGTATCCTCTTCCTCTTCTATCCATCGTAATATCCTAAAAATTAATGATATGGTTTAATAAGTTAATAACTAAGAAAACAATATACAATGCAGTTAAAAAGGTTATACAAAGTTGACAAAATTTGCTAAGATGAAACCAACCTCTCATGGAGATATGTAATATTAATAAAATTGATTGGAGCTTCTATACTTAAAATAACAAAACCAGGTACTCTTGTAGCTTCTTTGTAATGGTGAAGGTTTCTATATATGTTTGTTGTTGGTATTTTCCCCAACATAACTGTCTTAGGCCTTGTAATTTGCAGTAGTATCCTAAAAATTGATAGTCCAACCTGATCAACAAGATGATCATCTTGTCAATCATAATGATTCCCCAAAGATACCTTAGATTTTTTAGGCAATAGACATTCCGATGTATAACTCTACGATGCAAACATATGATTTATGCAAAATGAAAACGGTTCTTATGTTATCATAGACTACAAAGCTTTTGATTGTGAGAGGATTAAGACTGTTATATAGATAACAAAATGGCGGGACCATTTCTCAAACCATGCGTATGCAAGAGCTTTAGTGCATCAGGATGCCCTTATATAGATAACAAAATTACATTAATAGTAAATCCATAAAATTACGATGCTTCTTGAGTAAGCATTTTAAGACAAATTGTATAGCTCATGAGTGAACTTACTGCAAGTGCGAGACCATACTGGACAGAGAAAAAAATAACACCGAAGAATGCAATCAACAACACAAGGAAATCGAATTTGTCAAGCTTCCAAATGAGATAAGCAGAAGAGATATCAATGAGGCCAATCACTGCTGTTATTATGATTGCACCCAATACAACATTAGGTGTGTAATGGAACAATGGCATAAGAAACAGGAGTGTCACCATGACTGTCACAGACATTACTAAGTTCGACATTGCAGTTTTTGCACCTGCGTTATGATTTACGGCTGATCGAGAAAATGATCCTGCAGTTAAATAGGTTAACATATGTTTTTGTCACCACATCATGCTTCATTGACTCCATTCGTTTTTCGACTAAAAATAAACAAGAACCTGTTGTAACATAGCAGGATGTTGTAGATCCAACCACATTCATGAATCCAATTGCCATCATTTCCTTATTTCCATCCACTTTGTAGTTTCTTATAGCTGCAAATGTTCTCCCAACTGCAATTCCTTCCTGTTTCATAACCACATAACTATCCATTAATTCTTTAGTTAAATATATTTTTAGTTCCTATAAAATATTCAACTGAAGAGAGTAAAACTTACGGTGAGAGATAAAACGCCAGTGATAATCCCGGTTTTGATGGTTAGACCAAGATACTTTCCGTGAAAAAGCAGCATATTAACTGAAGCAGGATTTATTCCTTGTTGCAATTTACCAATCTAGTAAGTAACATGACATTGTTTTTTAGTTAAGAAACTAAATCATAATAATATAGATGATAACATAAGCACTAGATACTTATACTTACAATACTGATATCATGAAGTTGACCCTTGATTACAAAAGTGATGATGGTTGAAATGATGACACATGCAAGAGGAGCTCCAGCTGAAACCCAGAAAAGCTGTGGCTTCCATATACTCTACACACATTTTTTTATCAACAAGACACAATGCAAGTTAGGCACTATGTGCAAGATATTGCAATTAAAATTAAGAGATAAAGTAAGTATAAAATTTTACAATCTGTCTTGCGAGCAGAAGTATCGCCAAGAAGGAAATCCCCATGACTATTGTTTCCCATGACCACTGCACAAAAACCACAAATAACATTATTAAAAATCTACCAAGTATAAGTCTTTTGGGAAAGGAAAAAAAATTGCTTAAACATAAGCTTCATCTTAAATTAAATTACAAACTTATAAGAGATAAAGTGTTAATGAGAAACCTCATCAATGTGGTGAAAAACAGAATGCATGACAGGAATAATGCCCATTTCTTTAGTAAAATGTTCGATTCCGAGTAAGCTTTTTAGTTGTTGTAGAGACACAATTATTGCAGCTCCAGCCATAAACCCAATTAAGGTTGCCTTAGATAGAAAATCAATGATAAATCCTAGCCTGTATAATTCAATCATTTTCATATCACACTTTATTTAAAAAAAATTTACTTATCAAATTAAACTTAAAAGTAAAAGAAAATGCTATGAGAATAAATGAGTGGTATTACCTTAGAATTCCAAGACCTGCTTGAAAAATACCAGCAAAACATGTTGAAGTAAAAGCTAACTGAAGAAAAAGACTAGATTCTGTTGTGGGAGATACTTCCTCTGCAAGCATGGATCCTAATACAAGAGAAGCAATAGAAACTGGTCCCACTGCTAAATCTCTTGAGCTTCCAAGAACAACATAAACTAGTGGTGGAACAAAACTAGAATCTGAAACATACATTCATATCCAAAAAACACCTATATTTAGAATAACATACATTAATTTTCACTCACAGTGCCATTTATGAACTTATAGGAAACTAGAATTAATTAACATACTCACAAAGTCCTAGAATTGGAGGAAGACTTGCAAGCTTAGCATAACTAATTCCCTGAAAAATAATTTCCATAATTAAATATGATGAAAATTAAACAAGTTAAGTTCTAAAGAGAGATAATTAATTGTTAAACAAGTTAACCTGTGGGATGGCCAAGCTAGCAATGGTGAGGCCAGAGATAAGGTCAGCTTTAAGGAGTTTGAAATTGTAAGTAGGTAACCATTGAAGAATAGGAAAAAAATATTGAGCTCCAAGGATTAATTTTCTGTTACATGGTTGTCCCTTGAATTGGCGCATAGGATCATCAGGGAAAAATGTTTCTTTGAATTTGGTCTTGACTCTTTTTACAGTGCTCATGTGAGGTGGTGGAACAACTTCATGTACATCCAATTGTATTTCCACAAAATCTGAATCATTAACACTGCTACTAGTTCTAGGTTCCATATTGGAATTGTATTTATTTATCTTCTACTCTAGATAGGTTCTTTTGGTTTTAGCAATGTTTGCTGCTTTTTGTTGAATTCTGATTGGCCTACCCCATTCATCAACGCTCCAATGACCACTATAAAAAATAGATAGCCCAATTAGTATCTACATGTCATTAATATATTATGTATACATGTGTGTGGCACAAGGATTATGTATGTTTAGTTGGGGTTCTCATGATATAGCGGAGAAGAGATCAACTTACACTTATATAATGTACATCGTTCAATATCGTTATATTCGATATATATTTTCCAATTTTTATGAAAATCTAAAATCATTTTATATTTGTGATATATCAAGATTAACGGTTTATGTATTTTTATAAAAAGAGATTAATTACCTACAACTAGATTTCACGTCATGCAACAGCTATTATTTGTGGTTTTACAATTTTCACGTCCATAGTGCACATGAATGTGCGATATAGACGTGAAATCTAGTTGTAGTCCCAAAAGGTTGCGGTTTCAAAAGCGGGATTAATTACAAATTAACATAAAAGGTCTGCTAAAACAATCATAGAAATTAAAATTGATGATTACCTAAGATGAAGTTGTAAAAGATTAGAACAAAAGATTAAAACCCCTATTTATGTGAAAAGAAAAAAATGTGTAGACAGGATATATCCTTTACAAGCATATGTACAAGTTTTGAACTCACCATTTTTATCGTGCATGTCTTCATTATTATCATCTTGTAAATCATCATAGTGACACATTTTGGTGTCAACAAATTAGCTACCGTGACGGTGACCATTGATAGCCACGCAAACTCCAAGCAATTCTTATTGTAAGAATATGTATTCGAGGAGCATATGAATATGAATTAGGGGAAAATGAAGGAAAGGGGAGAAGGATGAACAATTTTCTGTAACATTTTCTTGACACATGAGAGTAATGGTGCATATGTCCTACATAATTTCTTTAGAACTGCACCACACAAATTTTCTTTAACACGTTACAACGTGTGTATTGGAGTATGAAATCATAATATTGTTAACAATGTTTTTGCCACTCATTATCTTTTCTTTTTTTGTACTAAGTATGTATTGGTATATGAGTTGAGAGGAGGAAATGTGAGGGAGATTCTAAGGGAGGGAGACTTTCGAGGGGGTTCAAACTATGGTTGCTTTTTTTATTTTTTTGAAGAACTATGGTTGCTTTTTGTTAATTGTAAAAAATATACGTATTTTACAATAGGTGAAAAAAAATATATGTTACACCGAAAAGAGCTGTTTTTGGTTAAATATTTTGTGGCTTTCGTTAAATATCTTGTTTAATTAATAATAATATATATATATATGCTTGAATGAAATGAAGGGGAGGTTTCACTTAAGTACTTTCAAGATCTTACTCTAATTGTAAGAATTAGACTCGTAATAAAAAAAATGTCGTTGGGCTCTAGAAATTGTTTCAAAATGTTATATTTTTACCAAATGAAACAACATTAAATCTTTTGAGAGTTATGCTACTCATTGCGGTCATATCAAATTTGATGGATTAATCTCTATAGTTACGTGCAGAGGATACTCAAATTTATAAGCAATTTCATGGTGGTGTGTTGGAATCTTTAGAGTTGAAGAACATACCTACCCGTGAAGGTTTTCAACGCCCTAATTATTTGTTTCAAACTATTTTTAGGATGGCTAGGAAGATTGATTGATGTGGCCACACTCTTTAGAGGGAAGACATAAACAATACAAAACCATCTATATTGGCTAGAAGCATCCTCAAATGGATTGGATTAAACTCAACTCTAATAGAGAATACAAGAATTCAATGGACGTTGCAAGTTATGGCAACAACCTCTTAATGTACTATAGCATTAACGGAAACACTCCTCCTTTATTTCATAGAATTCACATTCTCTCTAACCTACAATGGCCCGTCATCTTTAAGCACTCTAGAGAGAAGAAAACAAATGAATGAATTAGTTAGTCAATTTTAGACTCACAGAGTTTGGATGATGTAAAAATTAAGAAGACTCTACATATAGTTTCAAAAAATATATTCGGATCTTGCATGCTTAGAAATGTTAATGTAATCTTGTAATTTTTTTCTTACTTTCTTGGCCATTATCCTTTTTTTTGTTCACTAAATATAATTAAAAATAAATTATATCCACTAAACTAATTACAAAAAAAATCAAATAGAATAAAAAAACGGTTATTAGTAAAAACGGGTATGATGGGTTGGTAAGAATCCAACTCTATCCACTTCTCATCTTCATTCTTCAGTTATGACTGTGAGTCAGTGAACTCCTCTTTCCTTCGCCATTTCACTGCCTTATCTGCTTCCGCGGAACAACCCTTCAGGTAATTCTCCTAACACCCTTACGTTAATATCTCCATTTATATTCTTCTTGTATTTATTATTTAATCAATCATAATCACATGGAATTATATATGTTAACTAAATGAACCTTTTATATTTATTTTGTTTGATGATTAATTTGTAGAGTAAAATGGAAATAAGTAGCGGCAATAACAGCAGCAACATGATGTGGTTTTTCAAGGATAGAGGCTTTGATGATACCATCATACAAAAAATGTTCACAAAATGCAAGCGTCTCGAAACAACGCATCGCGAACGAGCCAATGAAAATTGGGAGTATTTGAAAACAATTGGCATTCAAGAAAGAAAACTTCCTTCGATTGTTTCAAAATGCCCCAAAATTCTTGTACTTGGCCTCAATGAAAAGATTGTTCCAATGGTTGAATGTCTCAACACACTTGCAACTAAGCCTCGTGAAGTTGCATCTGCTATAGCTAAGTTCCCTCAAATACTCTCTTGTAGTGTGGAAGTGAAGCTTTGTCCTCTGTTGGCATTTTTTCAAACATTAGGCGTGCCCGAAAAGCAAATCGGGAAAATTCTATTGTTAAACCCTAGGCTTATTAGTTATAGCATTGAGACGAAGATGGCGGAAATTGTGAAATTTCTTGCTAGTGTTGGTCTTGATAAAGACGGAATGATTGGAAAAATTATGGTTAAGGACCCGTATATTATGGGTTACAGTGTTGATAAAAGGCTTCGTCCTACTTCGGAGTTTTTGAAGTCGATAGGTTTGACTGAGCAGGATCTTCAGGTGTTAGCGTTGAACTTTCCGTCGATTTTGAGTAGAGATGTGGATAAGGTTTTGGTACACAATTATGATTTTTTAAAGAACTGTGGATTTCAAGGACGACAGATAGTTGATTTGGTGGTTGGTTATCCTCCTATTTTGATCAAGAGTGTTCGGAATTCTTTGGAACCGAGGATCAAGTTTTTAGTGGATGTAATGGGGAGAGAAGTTGATGAAATTATCGATTATCCGTGCTTCTTTCGTCATGGCCTGAAGAAAAAATTAGTGTCCCGGCACAAACTTCTAAAGAAGAGGAATTTAAATTGCAGCTTGAGTGAAATGCTGGACTGTAATGAGAAGAAGTTTCACTTGAAGTTTGGCTTGTTAGAAGGACATGCCTTGAGTAACTAGGTCTCAT
>Ga0209282_1001209_pt1 | contig 13945 bp, 10 predicted proteins | sample Mtrugardesep15_FD_187529 | JGI IMG/M metagenome (GOLD analysis project Ga0209282, IMG submission 187529) | Root nodule microbial communities of legume samples collected from California, USA - M. trunc garden sep15 (SPAdes) (version 2) | ecosystem: Host-associated > Plants > Roots > Nodule...
TTACGAGTTTCGCTATTGGCTCGCCGCCGGCGGTATTCATCCCGATCATGACGTCAAGCTGGTAGTGGTGCCGCCGCCCATGACCTCGGATGCGCTGGCCGCCGGCGCCATCGATGGTTTCTGCGTCGGCGCGCCGTGGAACATCGTCGCTGCCGAGCGTGGTGTCGGCCGGATCGTCGCCGCCAAGCAGGATTTATGGCCCTCTGCCCCCGAAAAAGTCATCGGTATGCGGCCCGAATGGGCGGAAAGCCAGCAGGAAACGGTAGGGCGCCTGCTGACGGCACTCGATGCCGCCGCAAGCTGGTGTGATCTCGCGGATAATCACGACGCGCTGAGTGGCGCACTGGCGGATCCACGTTATATCGGCGCGCCGCAGAGCATCATCCGCCGCGTGCTTGCGGGAGAATTCAGCATCGACAGCCAGGGCAACCGCCGGGTCATCGAAAAATATTTCACCTTCCATGGCGACCACGCCAATTATCCGCGTCAGAGCCAGTCCTTGTGGATTTACAGCCAGATGATCCGCTGGGGGCAGGCGGAATTGTCTGAGACCGGCGTGAACGCCGCTCTCTCTGCCTATCGGCCGGATATTTATCGGGCGGCCTTAGGCGACGGGAAAGCGCCTGGTGATGCCGATATCCGCATCGAGGGGCAGGACGAGGGAGACCGTTTCGTGGATGGCTTCGTGTTCGACCCTGCCGATATCGCCGGTTATGTGAACAGCTTTGCCGTGCGCACATCTGTACCCGTTTCCGCTCCTTCGGGTGAGGCATGATTGGCCTTGCGCCTTTCAGACTGCGCAAAATTCAAGCGCGAATTTTTCCGCTCTGCACAAAAGAAAGACGAAGAAACGGCTGATTAAAATTTAATCGAGCACTTTATTTTTGTGAATTATTTTTTATTTTCAATAGTTTATATTTATTTTTATTAACTGGCACGCCTCTTGCGTCCTATTTTTTGCACCGGTCAACGGCGATCGGGGCAAGCAGGGCGCGGCATAGGCGCTTTCAGAGACATAGACGTCGCAAGGTTTTGCTGCCCGGAACAACTCCTGTTCCGAAGGCGCAAACACCGAGCGGCGTTTTTTTTATTTTCAGGTTTTTTCGCAAGCGAAGACGTCATCCAAAGCGGTGGCTCAATAAGGGGAACATGCGAATGAAGAAGATATTTTCCGGCACCGTCAGCCGCCGCACGATACTGAAGACGACAGCTACCGCAGCTCTCGTCACCGCCGTTCGCACCGCGTTTCCGTCAGGCGCTTTCGCGGCCACCGCAGAACCGGAAGTGAAGGGTGCAAAACTCGGTTTCATCGCGCTCACCGACGCCGCGCCGCTCATCATTGCGGCCGAGAAGGGACTTTTCGCCAAGCATGGCATGCCTGAGGTCGAGGTTCTGAAACAGGCCTCCTGGGGGGCGACGCGCGACAATCTCGTGCTCGGCGGCGCCTCGAACGGCATCGATGGCGCGCATATCCTGACGCCGATGCCCTATCTCATGCATACCGGCAAGGTGACGCAGAACAACGTGCCGGTGCCGATGACGATCCTCGCACGCCTTAATCTCGACAGCCAGGGCATTTCCGTCGCCAAGGAATATGCAGAGACCGGCGTCCAGCTCGATGCCTCCAAGCTGAAGGCGGCTTTCGAGAAAAAGAAGGCCGACGGCAAGGAAATCAAGGCCGCCATGACCTTCCCCGGCGGCACGCATGATCTCTGGATCCGCTATTGGCTGGCTGCTGGTGGCATCGATCCGGACAAGGACGTCTCCACCATCGTCGTTCCGCCGCCGCAAATGGTCGCAAACATGAAGGTCGGCAACATGGACGTCTTCTGTGTAGGCGAGCCGTGGAACGAGCAGCTCGTTAATCAGGGCATCGGCTTTACTGCCTGTACCACCGGGGAACTCTGGAAAGGGCATCCGGAAAAGGCGCTCGGCATGCGCGCCGACTGGGTGGAAAAGAACCCCAACGCCACCAAGGCTTTGCTGATGGCCGTGATGGAGGCGCAGCAATGGTGCGACGAGATGGCGAACAAGGAGGAGATGTCCACCATCCTCGGCAAACGCCAGTGGTTCAACGTGCCGCCGAAGGATGTTCTCGGCCGCCTCAAGGGCAATATTAATTACGGCAACGGCCGGGTGCTGGAAAATACTGGCCTGCAGATGAAGTTCTGGCAGGACCATGCCTCCTATCCGTTCCACAGCCATGACAGCTGGTTCATCACCGAAAACATCCGCTGGGGCAAATTCGCGCCGGATACGGACGTAAAGGCGCTGGTTGCGAAGGTGAACCGCGAGGATATCTGGCGCGCAGCGGCGAAGGATCTCGGCGTTGCCGATCTTCCCGCATCGACCTCGCGCGGCAAGGAAACCTTCTTCGACGGCAAGGTCTTCGATCCCGAAAACCCGTCCGCCTATCTCGAAAGCCTTTCCATCAAAGCGGCCTCCTGAGGAGGAGACCGGGTATCGCCCTTCATCCGCCAGTGCCCGCCTTTCGGCGGCCGAGACTGAAGACCGGTTGAGGGGCGGACCCAGACCGCAACCGAAATCAAGAGGAAATGCCCATGTCCGCATTGGCCCGAAAATTCAACGAAGAGCCGCAGCAGCCGGCGGTGCAGAAGGCAAACGTCGTAGCACTTTCGCCCAAACATCTGCCGCGGATCGATCTGCGCAAATGGGGTGCTGCGGCGGCCCGCAACACCATACCGCCGCTTGTCGTCCTTGCCGTCCTGCTCGGCGTCTGGCAGCTGCTCTGTTCCGCCCCCGGCTCATCGCTGCCGCCGCCGAGCCAGGTTTTTGAGGAAAGCTACGATCTTATCGTATCGCCGTTTTTCCATAATGGTTCGCAGGATATCGGCCTTGGCCTGCGTGTGCTGGTCTCGCTCGAACGGGTGGCTTACGGTTTCGGTCTTGCCGCTATCGCGGGTATCATCCTTGGTGCTGTGATCGGCCAATCGGTCTGGGCGATGCGCGGTCTCGACCCGATCTTTCAGGTGCTGCGCACGGTGCCGCCGCTGGCTTGGCTGCCGCTGTCGCTGGCCGCGTTTCAGGACAGCAATCCGTCGGCCATTTTCGTGATCTTCATCACCTCCATCTGGCCGGTCATCATCAACACGGCGGTCGGCGTGCGCAACATCCCGCAGGATTATCGCAATGTCGCGAAGGTGCTGCGGCTGAACCAGCTCGAATTCTTCTTCAAGATCATGCTGCCATCGGCAGCGCCCTATATCTTCACCGGCCTGCGTATCGGCATCGGCCTCTCCTGGCTCGCCATTGTGGCCGCGGAAATGCTGACTGGCGGCGTCGGCATCGGCTTCTTCATCTGGGATGCGTGGAATTCCTCGCGCCTGCCCGACATCATCGTAGCGCTCGCTTACATCGGCGTTGTCGGCTTCATGCTCGACAAGCTGGTAGCGGCGCTCGGCAAGGTCATCACCCGCGGCGCTGCGGCCAACTAAAAGGGCGACCATCATGAACGCTTATCTGAAGCTCGATCATATCGACAAATATTTCGACAAGGGCGGTTCGCGCGCCGAGGTGCTGAAAGGCATCAACCTGACCATCGAGAAAGGCGAATTCGTCTCCGTCATCGGCCATTCCGGCTGTGGCAAGTCCACCATGCTCAACCTCATCGCCGGGCTGACGAAGGTTTCGGCCGGTGCCGTTCTGCTCGAAAACCGTGAGGTTAACGAGCCGGGTCCGGAGCGCGCCGTCGTGTTCCAGAACCACAGTCTGCTGCCGTGGCTTTCGGTTTACGAAAACGTCAATCTTGCCGTCGCCAAAGTCTTCCGCAACACCAAGACGCGGACTGAGCGGCACGACTGGGTCATGCGCAATCTCGACCTCGTGCAGATGGCCCACGCCAAGGACAAGAAACCGTCCGAAATTTCCGGCGGCATGAAGCAGCGTGTCGGCATTGCCCGCGCGCTCGCCATGGAACCGAAGATTTTGCTGCTGGACGAGCCTTTCGGGGCGCTGGACGCCCTGACCCGCGCCCATCTTCAGGATGCGGTGATGGAAATCCACGCCCGGCTCGGCAACACCATGGTCATGATCACCCATGATGTGGACGAAGCGGTGCTGCTCTCCGACCGTATCGTGATGATGACCAACGGTCCGGCCGCCCATATCGGCGAAGTGCTGGACGTGCCGCTGGCCCGCCCGCGCAACCGCATCGAGCTTGCATCCGACAAGATCTACCTCAAATGCCGCGAGGCTGTGCTGAAGTTCCTTTACGAACGTCACCGCTTCGTCGAAGCCGCGGAGTAATCACCATGACGCAAAAACTCGTCATCATCGGCAATGGCATGGCGCCGGGGCGCATGCTGGAAAACCTGTTCGAAACCGCACCCGGCCTCTACGATGTCACCATCTTCAACGCCGAGCCGCGCGTCAATTACGACCGCATCATGCTCTCGCCGGTGCTCTCAGGCGAAAAGAGCTATGAAGACATCGTCATCCATAATGACGAATGGTATGCCGCTAACAATGTGACGCTGCACAAGGGCGCAAAAGTCACCCGCATCGACCGGGCCAACAAGATCGTCACCAGCGAAAACGGCATCACGGCTTCCTACGACAGACTGGTGATCGCCACCGGCTCTCTTCCCTTCATCATCCCCGTTCCCGGCCATCAACTGCCGGGCGTGCTCGCCTATCGCGATCTCGACGATGTGACGAAGATGCTGGAGATCGCCAAAGGCAAGGGCCGCGCCATCGTTATCGGTGCCGGGCTTCTCGGGCTGGAAGCCGCCTATGGCCTGAAACGGCAGGGCATGGATGTCACCGTCATCCATCTGATGCCGACAATCATGGAGCGCCAGCTCGATCCGGCGGCCGCCTATCTTCTGGAAAAGGCGCTGAACGAGCGCGGCATCGACATCATCACCAAGGCCAATACCAAGTGCATTCTTGGTGAGGAGAAGGTAGAGGGCATCGAGCTGGAGGACGGCCGGATCATCAAGGGTGATATGGTGGTGATGGCGGTCGGCATTCGCCCCGCCTCCGGCCTCGCAAAGGAGGCAGGCATCGCCGTCAATCGCGGTATCGTCGTGGATGATGGCATGATGACCTCGGACGCCTCGATCTACGCTCTCGGCGAATGCGCTGAACATCGCGGCATGTGCTACGGGCTGGTTGCGCCGCTTTATGAATCGGCGCGGGTGCTGGCCGACCGGCTTTGCGGCGGTTCTGCCGAATATCACGGCTCCGTCACCAACACGAAACTGAAGGTCACCGGCATCAATCTGTTTTCCGCCGGTGATTTCGCGGAGGGCGACGACCGCGAGGAAATCGTGCTGCGCGACGCCACCGCTGGCGTCTACAAGCGCCTGATCCTCAAGGAAAACCGCATCATCGGCGCGGTTCTTTACGGCGAGACGGCTGATGGCTCGTGGTTCTTCGACCTGATGAAGAAATCGACCGACATTTCCGCCATGCGCGAAACCCTTATCTTCGGCCAGGCCTATCAGGGAGGGTCCCCATTGGACCCTATGGCGGCCGTTGCAGCCTTGCCGGATGATGCGGAAATCTGCGGCTGCAACGGCGTTTGCAAGGGTAAGATCACCTCGGCCATCACCTCCAAGGGGCTGACCTCGCTGGATGATGTGCGCGCCCACACCAAGGCGTCCGCCTCCTGCGGCAATTGCACCGGCCTTGTCGAGCAGTTGATGACGCTGACGCTAGGCGATACCTACAACCCCGCCGCCGTGCAGCCCATGTGCAAATGCACCGATCTCGGCCACGACGATGTGCGTCGTCTCATCAAGGCCAAGGGCTTAAAGACCATTCCCGCCGTGATGCAGGAACTGGAATGGAAAACCTCCTGCGGCTGCGCCAAGTGCCGTCCGGCACTCAATTATTACCTCGTCTGCGATTTCCCGGACGAATATGCCGACGACTACCAGTCGCGTTACATCAATGAGCGCGTTCACGCCAATATCCAGAAGGACGGCACCTATTCGGTCGTTCCGCGCATGTGGGGCGGCGTCACGAACGCCGACGAGCTTCGCGCCATCGCCGATGTCGTCGACAAGTTCGAGATTCCCCTGGTGAAAGTCACCGGCGGCCAGCGCATCGACCTCCTCGGCATCGAGAAGGAAGACCTGCCAGCCGTCTGGGCTGATCTCGGCAAGGCCGGCTTCATCTCCGGTCAGGCTTATGCCAAGGGCTTGCGTACAGTGAAAACCTGCGTCGGTGAGCAATGGTGCCGGTTCGGCACGCAGGATTCCACCGGGCTTGGCATCCGCATCGAAAAATTCATGTGGGGCTCGTGGACGCCGGCCAAGCTGAAGCTTGCCGTTTCCGGCTGTCCGCGCAATTGCGCCGAGGCCACCTGCAAGGATATCGGCGTCATCTGCGTCGATTCCGGCTTTGAGATCCATTTCGCCGGTGCCGCCGGTCTCGATATCAAGGGCACGGAAGTTCTGGGGCTCGTCCACACCGAGGATGAGGCGCTGGAGCATATCGTCGCGTTGACCCAGATGTACCGTGAGCAGGCGCGGTATCTTGAGCGCATCTACAAATGGGCCAAGCGCATCGGCTACGACGAGGTCCGTCGTCAGATCATGGACGATGCCGATAAGCGCAAAGCCTATTTCGACCGCTTCGTCTTCAGCCAGAAATTCGCGCAGGTCGATCCCTGGTCGGAACGGGTGTCCGGCCACGACAAGCACGAGTTCAGGCCCATGGCGGCCATCGGTTTCAGCGAGGCAGCGGAGTGAGAACGATGGACAGCAACTGGATCGATATTGGCGATATTTCCGACATTCCGCTGCGCGGCGCGCGTTGCGTGAAAACGCCGATGGGCAAGATTGCGGTGTTCCGCACGGCGGAAAATCAGGTCTTCGCGATTGAGGATCATTGCCCGCACAAGGGCGGTCCGCTCTCCCAGGGCATCGTGCATGGGGCGTCGGTGACGTGTCCGCTGCATAATTGGGTGATTTCGCTGGAAACCGGCAAGGCGCTGGGGGCTGATGAGGGTGAGGTGCGGACGATTCCCGTGCGTAATCTGGATGGGCGGCTGTCCATTGCGCTTGAAACTCTGATGATTGCGGCGGAGTGAATGGCGATGGCGGCGAAGATACCCCCCTCTGTCCTGCCGGACATCTCCCCCACAAGGGGGGAGATCGACAAGCGGAAGTCTCCTCGTTTCCCGTCCACCGGCGACGACGCCAGTTGTGAAGGGAAGTTTGTGCCGCGATTGATCTCCCTCCTTGTGGGGGAGATGCCCGGCAGGGCAGAGGGGGGTAAGCGTCATACGCCGAGAGGGCAACTCGATGCCCGCTGAAACCAAAACCACCTGCCCCTATTGCGGCGTCGGCTGCGGCGTCATCGCCACCGTCAATGATTCCGGCGTCGTTTCCGTCAAGGGCGACCCGGACCACCCCGCCAATTTCGGTCGGCTATGCTCCAAGGGTTCGGCTCTCGCCGAAACCATCGATCTCGACGGCCGCCTCCTCCACCCGGAAATCGCCGGCAGGCGGGCGGCATGGGACGAGGCGCTCGATCTCGTCGCTTCCCGTTTTTCCGACGCCATTGCCGAACACGGCCCGGATTCGGTCGCCTTTTACGTTTCCGGCCAGTTACTGACGGAAGATTATTACCTGGCGAACAAGCTGATGAAAGGTTTCATCGGCTCGGCCAATATCGACACCAATTCAAGGCTCTGCATGTCGTCCTCCGTCGCCGGCCACCGCCGCGCCTTCGGCGCGGATACGGTGCCGGGAACCTACGAGGATATGGAGCTTGCCGATCTGGTGATCCTCACCGGTTCCAACCTCGCCTGGTGCCATCCCGTTCTTTATCAAAGGCTGGCGGCGGCGAAGGCGGCGCGGCCGGGGATGAAGGTCGTCGTCATCGATCCGCGCCGGACGATGAGCGCTGATATTGCCGATATGCACCTTGCAATCCGCCCGGATGGCGATGTGGCGCTGTTTACCGGCCTGCTGGCACATCTTTTCGCCAGCAGCGCAATAGACCGCGGTTACGTTGAAAACCACACGGCCGGTTTCGAGGCCGCCACGCAGGCCGCAAGTGAGCATAGCCTGCCGGAAATTGCCGAGGCCACCGGCCTGACCATCGCCGAACTGATTCCCTTTTATGAATTGTTCGAGCGCACGGAAAAAACCGTCACCTGTTACAGCCAGGGCGTCAACCAGTCGGAGAGCGGCACCGACAAGGTCAACGCCATCATCAATTGCCACCTCGCCACCGGCCGCATCGGCAGGCCGGGCATGGGGCCGTTTTCGCTGACTGGTCAGCCGAACGCCATGGGCGGGCGCGAGGTTGGCGGGCTGGCAAACATGCTGGCTGCCCATATGTCCATCGAAAATGCTGACGACCGCGACCGCGTGCAGCGCTTCTGGGCCTCGCCCGCCATCGCGCAGAAACCCGGTCTCAAGGCGGTGGATATGTTCCGGGCGGTGGCTGATGGCCGCATCAAGGCGCTGTGGATCATGGCCACAAACCCGGTCGTCTCCATGCCGGATGCCGGTGCCGTCGAGGTGACGATCAAGGCCTGTCCTTTCGTCGTCGTCTCCGATGTCATGGCCAATACAGACACGGCCCGCCATGCTCATGTTCTTCTGCCCTCGCTCGGTTGGGGCGAAAAGGACGGTACGGTTACCAATTCCGAACGACGCATTTCCCGTCAGCGCAGCTTTCTCGATGCACCCGGCGAAGCGAAAGCCGACTGGTGGCAGATGGCGGAAGTGGCCCGACGCATGGGCTTCGACGCTGCTTTTGCTTACCAGCAGCCCTCGGAGATTTTTGCAGAACATGCAGCCCTTTCGGGTTTCGAGAATGCGGGGCGTCGGGATTTTGATATCGGCGGAATCGAACGCGATTCCTACGAGACGATGGCACCCGTCCAGTGGCCGAAAGCCGGGGCCGGCGAGGCCGAGGTGACGCGCTTTTTTGCAAATGGCCGGTTTTATCATGCCGATGGCAAGGCACGCTTCATCGCCACCGCCCTGCCGGAGACGGACAGAACATCGGCGGACTATCCGCTGACGCTAAATACCGGCCGCATTCGCGATCAATGGCACACGATGACGCGCACCGGCAAAAGCGCGCGTCTCACCGCCCATATTGCCGAACCTTTTGCAGAAATTCACCCGCGCGATGCGCAGGCGCTCGGCATAAAAAGCGCCGATCTGGTGGAGCTGGAAAGCCCGCACGGCAAGGTCCTGCTGCGGGCGCTGGTCAGTGAAAGGCAGGCGCGGGGATCGGTCTTTGCGCCGATGCACTGGAACGACCAGTTCGCGTCGCGGGCGCGGATCGATGTCGTTGTCGCGCCGGTCACGGACCCGCATTCCGGCCAGCCCGCTTCGAAAAACGTGGGCGTGAGGGTAACGCGCTTCGAGGCGAGCGCCTATGGTTTCGCCATCTGCCGCAGCCGGCCGGATGCGCCGGATTGCGCTTATTGGGCCGTCGCCAAGGCCGAGGGCGGCTATCGGATGGAGCTTGCCTTCGCGGAAGCGCCTGAAGACTGGACGCTCTGGGCGCGGCGGGTCTTCGGCATCGATGTCCGGATCGAGCCGCTGGGCTATAGCGACCGGCAGACGGGCGATCTGCGCCTTGCCTTTTTCGACGGCGATACGCTGCTTGCAGCGCTGTTCATCGCGCGGGAGCCGGTGGCGGTCGCTCGCAACTGGGCGATATCGCAGCTTTCCGAGCGCCATGAGGATTTGCGCATGCGGTTTGCGCTGGTCGCCGGTCGTCCGGGGGCCGGGCGGGCCGATCCGGGCGCAACGGTCTGCTCCTGCTTTAATGTCGGGGTGAACCAGATCACCGCCGCCATTCGTGAGGGCTGCCACAGTGTCGAAGCCATCGGCAATGCGTTGAACGCCGGAACCAATTGCGGCTCCTGCCGCGCCGAAATCAGGGGGATCATCGATGGATGCCTTAAAACCGCAGCGGAATGAACCGGCCCGTATGGAGAGGCTCGCCAAATTGCCGGTCTTCTGGGGGCTCGAGGGTAAGCGCGTCGTTCTGACAGGCGGATCGGACGGAGCAGCCTGGAAGGCGGAACTGTTGTTGGCCTGCGGGGCGCAGCTTGATCTTTATTGCGAGGAAAGCGGGCTTTCGGAAAGCCTCGCGACGCTCGTCGCAAAAAGCCCGATGCTGACATGGCATGACCGTTGCTGGGATGCAGATATTTTCAAAGGGGCGGAACTGGCGCTGGCAGATTGCGAAGCTGAAGAGGAAGCCGGAAGATTTTATCATGCCGCGCGGGCAGCAGGCGTGCCGGTCAATGTCATCGACAAGCCGGAATTCTGCCAGTTCCAGTTTGGTTCGATCGTCAATCGCTCACCGGTGGTGGTGTCGATCTCCACCGATGGTGCCGCGCCCATTCTGGCGCAGGCCATCCGCCGGCGCATCGAGACATTGCTGCCGCTTTCGCTCAAGGACTGGGGCGCTCTTGCCCAGACAATTCGAGAGCGCGTTAATCTGCGGCTTGCGCCTGGCGCGGCACGGCGCTCTTTCTGGGAAAAGTTTGTCGACCGGGCTTTTACCGAAAGACTGGACGAGGGTAGCGAAGAACGGCTGCTGAAAGATGTAGCGACGCGGACGGGGCTGGCAGAATCGGGACGTGGTTTTGTGACGCTGGTGGGCGCAGGGCCAGGTGATGCCGAGCTTTTAACCCTGAAAGCGGTGCGTGCCCTGCAGGCGGCCGATGTCATCCTGTTCGACGATCTCGTCTCAGCGGAGGTGCTGGAACTGGCGCGGCGGGAGGCCAAGCGCATGCTGGTCGGCAAGCGCGGCGGCCGCGAAAGCTGCAAACAGGAAGACATCAACGACATGATGATCCGCTTCGCCAAGGCCGGTAGACGGGTGGTGCGGCTGAAATCCGGCGATCCGATGATTTTCGGGCGCGCCGGCGAGGAGATCGCGGCGCTGGAAGCCGAAAATATCCCGGTCGAGGTTGTGCCCGGCATCACCGCCGCAAGCGCCATGGCCTCACGTCTCGGCGTTTCCCTGACCCATCGCGACCATGCCCAATCCGTTCGGTTCGTCACCGGACATTCGCGGCAGGGAAAGCTGCCGGAAAATATCGACTGGCAGTCCCTGTCGAACCCTTCGGTGACCACGGTGTTTTACATGGGCGGGCGAACCGCCGCGGACATCCAGTCTTGCCTGCTCGCCCACGGCATGCCCGCCTCGACCCCCGTGGTTGTGATGATTTCCGTCAGCCGGGTGAATGAACAACGCTGGTGCGGTTCGCTCGCGCAACTGGTTGCTGCAGTCGAGAGGCTGGGCGTGAACGAACCCGTGCTGATCGGTGTCGGGGATGCGTTCCGTTCCGCTTCTGTCAACGGCGGAGAACAGACCGCTGCTGCGCCTTTTCAAAAAGCCGGCTAATAAACTTTTTGATCAGGCCCCTGCATTCTTCAGGAAAATCCGCAAAGTGGTAGCTAACGCCGCTATAAAACCCTCCCTTGACATTGGTTTTTCGTTCGCTCTTCAATAAAACGAAAAAATTGGAAGAGGAGGGAGGCTGAAATGCTGCTCACACCGCGTCAGGATGAAATCGTTGCGCTGGCGAAAGCGAACGGCCGGGTGCTGGTCGACGAACTGGCGGCGCGGTTTTCGGTGACCCCCCAGACGATCCGCAAAGACCTCAACGATCTCTGCGATACACGGGTGCTGACCCGCATTCATGGCGGCGCGCTTTTCCCCAGCGGCAATGAAAACGTCAAATACGAGGCGCGGCGGGCGATTGCTTCTGTCGAAAAACAGGCGATCGGGGCCGCTGCCGCTGCCCTCATCCCCAATAATTCGTCGCTTTTCATCAATATCGGCACGACCACCGAAGCGGTTGGCGAAGCCCTGGCGGATCATCACGAATTGATGGTGATCACCAATAATATAAACGTTGCCAACAGGTTAAGGGTGTTCCCGGGCATTGAGGTGGTGATTGCCGGCGGCGTGGTGCGTGGCTCCGATGGCGGTATCGTCGGTGAGGCGGCAGTGGATTTCATCCGTCAGTTCAAGGTCGATTTCGCCGTAATCGGTGTTTCGGCCATCGATGAGGACGGGGCTCTGCTGGACTTCGACTTCCGTGAGGTCAAGGTGGCGCAGGCGATCATCTCCAATGCCCGCCATGTCATTCTGGTTTCGGATTCACTGAAATTCGAACGCACCGCCCCGGTGCGTATCGGCCATCTTTCGCAGGTTCACACCTTCATCACCGATCATTGTCCGGTTGATTCCATCCGCAGCATCTGTGCTGATCATGATGTTCGGCTGATCGAAACCGAGGCCCGTGACGCCTGATTGAGCGGCGCCGGAATTTCGTTTGACATTCGTTTTGTCTTCGAATTAGATAGCTGTGCTTTCAATATATCGATGGGGAGAGCGTCGATGAAAGCGCGGGAGGGTGCATGTCTGACGAGGCAATTCACGATATTTTCGTGATCGGCGGCGGTATCAATGGCTGCGGCATTGCGCGCGACGCCGTCGGCAGAGGCTATTCCGTCGCACTTGCGGAAATGAACGATTTCGCCTCCGGCACGTCATCGGCTGCCACGAAGCTCATCCACGGCGGTTTGCGGTATCTCGAACATTATGAATTCCGCCTCGTGCGAGAGGCCTTGATGGAACGCGAGGTGCTGTGGGCCATGGCGCCGCATATCATCTGGCCCATGCGTTTCGTGCTGCCGTTCCAGAAGGGCGGGGTGCGCCCGGCCTGGCTCGTGCGTCTCGGGCTTTTCCTTTACGATCATCTCGGCGGCCGCAAGCTTTTGCCGGCCACCCGTTCGCTCGACCTGCGCCGCGATCCCGCCGGAAAACCGCTAAAGCCGATTTTTGCCCGCGCCTTCGAATATTCCGATGGCTGGGTGGATGATGCCCGTCTGGTGGTGTTGAACGCCCGCGATGCGGCCGATCGTGGCGCCGTGATCCTTAACCGCACGCAGGTGGTTTCCGCGCGGCGCGAGGGTGCCTTCTGGCGGGTTGAAACGAAAAATGCCGCCGGCGAAAGCAAGACCTACCGGGCGCGCATGCTGGTAAATGCCGCAGGCCCCTGGGTAGACAAGGTTCTGGCTGCGACATTTGGCAAGAACAATGTTCACAATGTCCGCCTCGTGCAGGGCAGCCACATCATCGTGCGCAAGAAGTTTGCCGATCCGCGCGCCTATTTTTTCCAGAATCCGGACGGCCGCATCATCTTCGCTATCCCCTATGAGCAGGATTTTACCCTGATCGGCACGACGGATCGCGACTATACCGCCGATCCCCGGGCTGTTAAGATCAGCGATGAGGAAATCAGCTATCTCTGCAATGCCGCGAGTGAATATTTCGCTGAACCGGTAAAGCCCGCCGATATCGTCTGGACCTATTCTGGTGTGCGGCCGCTTTTTGATGACGGCGCATCGAAAGCACAGGAAGCGACCCGCGACTATGTGCTGAAAACCGAAGGGGCGGAAGGTGAAGCGCCGCTCCTCAATATCTTCGGCGGCAAGCTCACCACCTATCGGCGGCTTGCCGAACATGCTCTTGAAAAAATCGGCGATGCGCTGGGTGAAAAGGGCACGCCCTGGACAGCGGGTTCGCATTTGCCGGGCGGAAATTTCGGTGCCGAGGCCTATGCGGAAGAGGTCAAGGCCTTACGGTCGCGCTATCCCTTCCTCGATAGGCGTCATGCCGAGCGGCTGGTTCGTTGTTATGGAACGGATGCGGTGGCCATAATTGGCGCAGCTGCGGATACGACGGCGTTGGGTCGGCATTTCGGTGGCACGCTTTACGAGGCCGAGGTTCGCTGGCTGATGGCGCGGGAGTGGGCGCTGACGGCGGAAGATATTCTCTGGCGCCGCACCAAGCAGGGGCTTTTCCTGACGCCTGAAGAGGTGCTTGGGCTGACGGATTATATCGATGACATTGCAGGTGGACGCTTGAAGGCAATCTGACGATCCGATCGAAAAGCGGAGGAGGCTTTGGATCACCA
>Ga0209282_1001210_pt1 | contig 13945 bp, 11 predicted proteins | sample Mtrugardesep15_FD_187529 | JGI IMG/M metagenome (GOLD analysis project Ga0209282, IMG submission 187529) | Root nodule microbial communities of legume samples collected from California, USA - M. trunc garden sep15 (SPAdes) (version 2) | ecosystem: Host-associated > Plants > Roots > Nodule...
TGTTTGGATTGAGGGTTTAGGAGGGGAAGGGAGGGGAGGGTTCAATTTTCTTTTTTAAATTACGGACTATATAACATGTTTTTCTAAAATAAATTAAGTGTGATTGAAGTATTTTATGATCGTTTATCATGTAAATATGTTTACTTTTTAAAAAACATTTTATAGTGTCCGTAATTTTAAAATGAAAAATGAACCCTCCCCTCCCTTTCCCTCCTAAACCCTCCATCCAAACACACCCTTAGTGTGTGTTTGGTTTGGCGGTGAACATAATTGATTTTGAGATAATTGATTTGTTTAAAAAGTGAGTTGGATGTAAATTGATTATGTTTATTTAAAAGTGATTCTTATGAGTTGACGTTGTTTAGATAGTTTGAATCAAAATTGATTTTAAACATTAAATGACCAAATTACCATTCTATTTGTATTTAACTAAATTTCCATTTTAGATAATTATTTCAACTTATCTAAAATATGAATGGATTTCAACTTCAGTATAATTATAACCCTTTTTTAACATTCTTTTTTCATTAAATTTTTTTAGAATTTTGATTTAACTTTTGGAACGGTGGTTATAATTTATAAAAATAAAATTCTTCTTAACAAAAGAAAAAGTTAAACAATCCTTAATAAAAATAAAAATAATAGAAAGCCCATAATATAAAAGTTAACGGGTCACATAACTAACATAATCAAGTACTCAGTTGTTGTCTTCTTCAACCTACAGCCAACTCCAATCTGCATTGCAATGGTCTGCGGCACATTGAAAAGCTCATCAATTTTTAATTTTTTTTTACAAGTTTTTCCCTTTCTTCTCTCTATTCATCTTTAACATCCATGAAGAAAAATGGTGAGTGCTGAAGAAAAAAACGTGTAGGAAATTGGAGAAAAAGATGCAGAAGCTCCAATTTGTAGCTTTAAAGAAACTCATGTTTTGGGTCAGATCCACGTTTTAGGGAATTGATTTTGCAATCATCCATGAAAAAGTTGAAACGACGTTTGGGAGTGAAAACGAGTTTTTGGGGCTTGCAAACGTGTAGCCAAACAGGCACTTAGACATGACAATGGGGTGGGGGTGGGGACGGGTTTTACATTCTTTGTCCTCATTCTCACCTGTTACCTTACTCATACCTAATGGAATGAGAAATTGAATCTCGTCTCCGTCCCTGATGGGTTCGGTTATTCCTGCCTTATTCCCACATTGAATAATTTTTTTAATAAAAAATAGAAGTTTTTTTTTGCAACCCAAGAGCAATATTGTAATACATTATCCAACAATATGCTCACTTTAACATTTGTTAGATCGAATAATTTAATTTCTCCTTTAAATATCAATGATAGTTTTTATAACATGACAATTATCAACCAAAATAACATGGTATATCATCATAAAATAATTTTCTACATTCGGGACGGGTTTGGGTATTGGTTCGGGGTGGGTACCTATATACCCGTTACCCGTCCCATACCCGTGTTTTGAAATCGGGGAAAACTCGAACTCATATCCAAACCCAGTCAAAACGGGGAAAACCTGTCAAATTTGGTTTGGTTTGGACGGGTAACTGCGGGTATGAGTTTTGTTGTCATGTCTAATTCTATTAATCAAGGTAGTCTTTAACGCTAAAATAATTTTTCAATACTCACAATAACTCAATTCATATATTTATTGGAATGACAATAGATAAGTATTTATAAGACTGATATGACAATAAGTAAGTATATTAAAAAATTAATATGACAATATTAATGAAACATTTTAACATCATAGACTATTTTGACTAACAAAGTGAACACATTCTCTTCCATCATCACTCATCTTTTTTAGATTGCCCTCACTTATAAACATATTGTGAGGTCATCTCCTATCAAATGTGAAACCCTTACATTTTATTTGGTTTTTCTACATGCATTTCTACATGAAATATGGTGTTTTGGAAAAACAAGATTGCAATGGCTGTTAACTGCCGATGACAAGTAACCGGTAACTACCATTGAAGTTATTATTTTACGGTGCTTGTTAACTTTCTTTAAAGTGGGAACACCAATTTTTTTACCTTATGTAATATTTTGCTTCGCAATGCAAGTTGCCACAAAATTCACATTGGAAACGGTTGCCCTCACGCTACATACTATTAGAAAGTGGAAAATCAAGAGAATTATTAATTTTTGTCTATGTTTGAGTGATGATGACGAATAGACTCAGCCTAAATGCCAAGATTGCTGACTTCACATGCTTCTTTTATAAACATACAAATTATTTTCTTAATAATTAGAATATCTGTCAAACTTTTCATTGGATGGTTTTGACCCATCAACTTATTTTGAACGCCTTGTATTATTTCACTTACTAAGGCATGGTTACTATTTAAAGCCAAAACTACTCTTTTGCATTTGCATTGTAAAGTAAAAAGAGGTTTGATTACACGTGAAAGATAAAGAAAAGAAATCACAGGAGCATTTTCAACTCAACGTTATATAAATATATCAAATATAAATTATCACTTTACCAAAATTAAATTTACAAAATTAAAATTTTACAAGGGTATAATCAAACGTGCACGAAACAACTAATGTCAAATCGTTGATAGTGATTTATCACAAAATAAATAACCAATATATGCAAATTTATAAACTCGTTAACTTTAACCACGTGGTTGGATTGAGTGGGTGATGAGTATATCAAATCGGTAGAACCGAGTTCAAATTTTGATCAGAGAATAATATTTGTTTTGACTTTACTTATATCTCATAAATACAATCCAAATGATAAAAGGTTGTGAAGATACTTGATATATTAGATGGAACACATGTTTGAACCTGCAATACTCACCTTCTCTCCAGGGGGATGTGAGATTTACCATTAAACTTTTTGATATGATATTAGGACACATCTATGGACCTATAAACATGTGAGTTTTGTTGCTAAGCTTTTTTGTAAAGAACAAAAATTTGCGCTATAAACATGCTATGTTCTTGTGAAGAAATGGTAAGAAGAGATATGAAATCGACACAAAAGTTGACGCCAACACACGCTTTTCATTTTTATATTTATTGAACCATTTTCTAGATATTTATGTTTCTTAATCCAAATGCTGTCACACATCTTCGTGGTCATTGTGTGTAAGTTTTAAATACGTCGCATTCAACAAAAATAAATATACTATTGGCCACTTGAGAATTTTGAGGTAGAGAAAAACATCAGAAATATTGAAAGTACTACACATTACGAACTTTCTGTGACATCAACACCAAGAGTCATTTTCCAAATTCAATTCATTAGTTCTATAAATCCTAGTGGCAAAATTAAAATAATAACCACGGTTTCCTTGCTGGTAGAAGGAAACTTTGCTATATATGTTGTAGAATTTTACCTTATTTTTGGCTTTATCTTACTCAACATGGCATATATATTTAACAAAATATTGTATGATCAAATGCAACCGGAAAGTACAGTTTAAAACAACGGTGCTATTTTGTCTCACTCAACCAATGTGTGTGTTTCCGCATGATAACAATCTGTCACCAACTAACAGTTGACAATAAACACCTGTAATAAGTAGCTAGTGGTTTACTAGTACGCAATATTTCTGGTTTTTTCTGCTTCATTTTCTAAGATAGTATTTCAAAGGTTTTTCAAGGGTCAACAACTACCAGTCCTTTGGTCGCATGTTATCTAACAGCTTTCTACACCTTGTTCTGTTTTTTTTTTTTTATAGTTGCTGGTAGTTCTGAAAACTCATCCTAAGACTACATATGACATGTCTTTTGTTTTAATGAAGTATAAACTTTTGTGTTTAGTAAAATTGAAATCTATATTAATGGACATACTAGCTTAAAAGAGTGTCAACGTTACCCTTCTTTTTCACTTTTATATTATCATCTTCATAAAAAATGCGGCAAATTCAAAAACGACAAAACTTAGATGCAATGTATGTTCTTTATGTTCCTGCATTTAAGTTTTGTCCATTCAAATATTCAAGCAAAATACATATTGATTTCTTTGCTTATGGTGAAATTGTCTTTGGTCATGCCTTTAAAGTTTCAAAGTATTTAAGCCTTGGCTAAGATTGCAAGGATATATAAAATATAATCACCTTATGTAACACTTTGTTATTGACATTAAGCAACCTTATAACTGCAAACTATTCAGGTTTTGAAGGTAAGAATTGATATGATGTGCTTCTTAAAGGATAACTTGTACTGCAGCATAGCTGAAAACTTGTGCTCTTTGAGGTATAGAGTTCCAAGGAGAAGAAAAACCATTAGACTAATATACACGCTAGAATGCGAAACCATGTCACAGTTACAAAACAAACCCATCTTCTCCTCCTACAAACATCCTAAATAAATCCCAGTCTCCTAAAACAACAGCCTGTTTACCAGATTTTTAGCTTATGATGATACTAAAACCAAACCAATATGCGGTAAAGAATGATGTAACTTGAAGAATTCACTATACAAGTCAATACTAAAAAAAAAACTAAGGTGAAAGATGAACAGATAAATAATCAATTAGATTATGCTAGTAAATGATGAGGTCAACTCGTAAGGAAAGTTCCCCGGCTCGCGTTGCTTAGCAAGTTCATGAATGTCCCTCACGATATTAAACACGGCCTCAGGGTTCGCTAATTTAAGCGCATTCTCTGACATTGTCTTTAGTTCGTCCTGTTTTGTGGTGAACCATCCTGCAACAATTCGCGCTGTTTCCTTAGGACTACGAGTGAAGACACCAGCTCCATTGTTTACCACATAAGGCACATTACCCTTTTCCTGTAGTTACCATAGTAGCTCAGAATCAATAAAAGGTTGGAATGAAAAAGTAAGAAATGAGGAGAATAATTTAATAACTCGCCTGTCCAGGGATATAGTCGTTGAGGATTATAGGAAGACCTCTGATCAATGCTTCTGCAATTGTTCCTGGTCCAGCCTGAAATTTCACAGAATCAATAGGCATATGCTAGCATATAAAGTAACACATAAAAGAGAGGTTTTTAAGTCGCATTTTCTGATTTTGCATATAATTGGAGTCAAGTGCGACTGATACAGTCTCAAATGCAATAAGACGTCAAAAACTATAAAGTTGCAGCCTCGATCACCTTTGGACCTTTTTTTAAAATCCTGCAAAAAATCATTAGAGAAGATCGGTATAACTTACTTTCGTTATGATGCAGTCACATGCTCCCATCCATTTGGCCATAATTGTCTCAAATCCTCTAACCTACACAAACAAAGAAACAATTTTTCAGTGGCTGTCTTACTATTATGCTCACTTGTTGTAGATACTTGTTCACTCATTAGTTATTACCTTCACTGGTATTTTCCATTCGATAGCTTTCACGGAAGCTACTAAGTTCTTATTGCGACCACATATGACTACAATCTGCCCGATCGGTTTCTCATTTTCTTTATCATAAAGTGATTCTGCTAGAGCCTTTGCAGTTTTCTTGACCGGACCCATTCCTTCACCACCTCCCATCAGTAAAACCGCAGGCAAGTCAGGATCCATCTCAAGTTCTTTTCTTAGTTCATCCTACAATAAACACAAACTCAGTTCCACACTTCCACTGTTCCATCAATGAGATTAAAACAGAACTTACTTGCACCTTAAATATGCTTAATACCTTAACAAGAACTGCACGAGCAAAAGAAGGCCGGATTGGCAAGCCATAAGTTCGGGTTTGAGATTCCTCAAGTCCCTCTAGTAAGGCTTTTTTTGCCACTTCCTCTGACGAGCAGTAACATCTATTCACCCAAGGATGAAACCTACAAAAAGCTTAAAAATTTGAGTACTTAAGCATTAATAATCGACTTGACATTAAAGCAAGAAAATCAACCAGCTACCATGAAGCATGAACTTACCAAGTAGGATGGCAGGTACTAAGGTCTGTGATAACAGTGACAAAGATAACTTTCTTTTCCAAACCTTGCCACTTCAAAACCCATAGTGGAATATGCTGCATCATGGGATGGACACTGATTATAATATCTGGCTTGTATTCCATCAACCCTGCCTCCACCTCTCTGAAAATTACATTACATAAACATAACTTATGAATACATAAACATAAAATGTCTAATTAAGTCAACAATAGATATTCCAGCATATCATGTTACTCATATACACATGACAACAACTGTTGATTTATTTATCATTAGTTGATATTTACTTGTTTGAAACTCTAAAGTAAATTTCTCCAAAGATGTCAAATCCAATAATTGTTGCTGTTTTACAAAGCAATAAAGAATGATTATTATAGAAATTCTCAACAAATGAATAGTGATCAAAGTGAAATAATCATAATTAATCATGAAAGTATAAAGCATTACAAGAGGAATATACCTTGCATAGTAGGCCGCGACGGCCGCCAAGTAAACAGAGTGAATCCATTTAGGGGAAGTGCTATGAAACGCAACCTTCCATAACTGAACATGCTTGACCATGAATTTGTATTGACCTTCCATATCATTCAATGGCCACCCTGTATACTCCTTCCATACATCTTTAACAAATATCTGAAATTTCAAATTCACCACATAAACATAAGTTAGACTTTAGAAAGATAGTTGCGCAAGTGCTTCCAAGAAAAAGATTGTACGTAACGACAAAATCCGTACAAACACGACATAAGACACGACAAAAACATATGAACCATAGAAAAATATGTAGATCAGAAAATTCAAACACAAAAACAAAAGCTGCAACAGATCCAAAACAACGTTAGATTAAAGTACCTTGTATTCATCACCGAATTCAATTTGAAAAGCATCACGAATGGCCTCAGCAGAAGCTCTATGTCCACCACCAGTATCACTCATGAGAATCAACACATTTTTTGTTCTTTCTGCTCCAATTTCCATGAGTTCCATGCCACCTTCGCTATCTTCATGGATAGAACTTTGAGACTCACTACGCTTCTTGAAGCTTCCACTGCCTTTAATGGAGTACGATTTTCCAAACACTTTTTCCACTATAGACTTTCTTAGTGTTCTTGGTGACACAACCTTAGAGCTTTCCGGTGACACGTATGAAACCTCCATGTGACCGAAAAGTGGACACAACTAACAGTCAAACAACAAACCTCGTTCCCGCCACCACCGGAGCAAGGTTTCTGCGGCGGAGAAAAGAATGGCAGAGAGAAAGTGTAGCTTGGAAAAAAAGAAAGGTGAAAAAATGATTGGTGTGGAAGTGTCGAAATACGAGGAAGAATTAGAGAGAAGTTAACAAGAACAACGTTTGGTTAATGTATTTGTTTTAATGTTGTGGTGATGCTGGAATTATGCTATGGAATTTTTGTTGAAGCTTAGTTGGATTTTGAACCGTTAGATTGTTACTTGTGATGGAATGTTCTAAACAGAAGATTCGAATCTATGCGTTGTTGTTATTTTGTTTGAAAATTGTAAGTGTTGCTTTGCTGAGTTGTTTAATCATTCGTGGGGTTCCAGTTTTGCTGTTGTGTCCTTTTGGTTTTGCGTATTTGCATATATCATGTGTTTTGGCTTGGCTTTGAAAAACACTTTTGGTTTGGTTGTTTTCTTGTTGGTGATATAAATATACCTATTTGGACTTGTTTACCCCTTTCCTATAGATGTGCTTCACCATCGCTTATAAGTGAGGTAAGGGCTTATGCGGGTTTTTTAGTAGAAGGTAGGGGAGTTCTTTGGTTTTCGGTTTAACTCATAAACAATAGAATTAGATCGATGCAATAAGGTCCGTGGTCTTAAATATTTGAGAGTCAAATGATTTAGTATTTTGGTATGAAATTAAGGAAATAAGAACAAAATTAGAGAGAAGGAGAGGAAAGGAGAATGGAAAGAAGTATTGTATTATTATCTAGTATATCAAAGTAATAATCTAATGTTACAAAAAAAATGAAAGTAATAATCTAATAGTATAACTTAAGGAACAAGTCTAATAATCTAATAGTATAATACATTATCGCATTTGTTATATGAACAACTACTAATAATATTTATAACTGTCTTTAAATTTTACAAGTAATATTGAGCTCTTTAAATTAAAGAATATTATTTAATTTAATATATCTTTTTAAAAAGCATTCATCAGAATCAATGACACATATCTACGAGTTTTTTTAGGAGATATCAACATATATTTTTCTCTTAAAAAAATATCTACATATTGTTTTGAATTGTTTTATGTTGCATTGCATCAAGACAAATATTTAACATTCAAATTTGTGCGGCTAAATTCAAAAAAATAACTAAATCAATTGATTGAAGATTTTTAATTTAAGAGACTAAATTGTTATTCTAATGATCAAAAGGTCGATCTACTTTGGGAACGTGTGTTTCAATTGCGATTGTTAGGGCAACCACAATGGAGACCATTATTTTAGAGTTCTTAAACGGGTCTCACGTGCATATATCATTTTATAATTTTTGAATAATAGTATCTAATAAGCATTCAGACACTCCAATGGAGACACAAAAGGTCTAAATCGATCCCACCAGTACCATTAACTCTTCATCATTTACATGCTCCCTAAGAATTGGGGTATTAAATGAGACCTTGAGTCTTAGAAGATCCACCAAAAAAATTTCTTCAGTGAAGGTACCTATTAGATACCGAATCTTAAATAGTGAAGAATTGCTAGTACACTTATTATGATTCCCAATACAAGAATCAAAATAGGCACCTCACCATTAAAGGTGATCTTAGTTCTCATTGACTTGGTACAGTTTTGAGGTTTGGATATGTAAATCAAATAACTAATCATTTGGTTTTCTTAAAACGAGGAAGAAAAAAAATCATTTTTTTTACATTTCATTCAATTAAAAAAAAACTTGAGGGCATGTATGCAATATTTTTGCTTTATTACGAGTATAAGATTTTACTCAATAATAATTAAAAATCCAACTAGAGTCTTTGGAGCATTATTTAAAATAAAAAATAGCATTGACAAAGTACTTTTTAACTGTACAAATTTAAAATATTTTCTTTTTTAACTAGTGTGTTAGGATTTTTCTTAAAAATGTGAGAAACGACGGGGCATCTTCAAAAAAAAAGAAACAATGGAGACATAATAATAAATGAGAAACGCTAACGAGTGTCCTCGTAATATTTTTTAAGGATATTATATGGTGAATTTTTATTAAAGTTTGTATATTTAATGTATTAAAAATTAAAATGTTTGATTTTTAAAAAATTAACTATTTAATTTAAAATAATTAAAAAGTATCTCAAATACACTTATTGACAAGAACAATAATAAATCCCCTCAAAAAAATCCATAATAAATCAATAATAGTTCTTGAAGTAGAGATGAAGAATATTCTAGGGATTATGCTGATGTTGTGGGGCAAATGTAAAAGTTGTCATTATTTGTTTTTATTTCTTGACTAAGTTAGCATTATTTGTTAAATCCCCAAGATACACTCATTTGCGCCGAAGAACATATTCCATCGTTCATTAACAAGGTGGGTTCCCTCCCTTCACTTGAAAATGACTACACAAGTGCAGAAAACAAGTTCACATGATAAGAATATTTACCTAAACAAATACCATATCCGAATCATCAAAGGTAGAGTGATCGTCATTCGTCAACGTATGATAAAAAGGCTGCTACCTTAAGAAGCACATAAGTTCATAAATGTTTTCCTTTTTTGTCTAATAGGCTAAAAATTCACCATTCAAATGAATAAGTGAAGAATATGTTCGACCTTCAACTTTTACATGTAAAATACGACATCTCTACTAATTGAGTTATAAATAAGTTTATAAACTTTTGAGAAATGTTAACTAATGTTTCCGGAATACTAGTTAAGATCTTTAAAAGATAACTTTTATTTGAAAATTATGTAATAAATGCATTAGAAATTGAAATGTTTGACTTTTTGTGTGAAATAATTTCTTATTTTAAAATGCTTAAAGAATGTCTCGGAGATACTTGTTAACAAGATCCTAAACTTTTTAATGAATAATAAGGTGTTATGTGCAACACATGCAATTGTGATCGAGTTGAATGACTGGTATTCTAGTGTGAATAATTTTGGTTGGCAATGGGACCGTGTGCGTCTGTAAATTCATGATTGCAGCATAGAAGCATACAATAATGTCTATTAAGGCAAAAAGGTGATATAATCCATACAAGCGACCTAATGAATTGATTATTGATGGGACAAACAATCTGCACTGTAAATTATTTTTGTAGAAGACGTCTTCTCTTTTTTTGGTTATATTTTCTATTTTAATGTTTGGACTGTATTTGGTTGCATTTATCTATCTAAGAAACAGCCAGGTTTCTCGTTACAAAACAATTTAGTATAGGAGTAGAGCACTTCTTTCACCATCTTTTTATTTTGGTTATTCTTATTGATTTGTACTCCTCTTGGTTTCCTTCTCTCCTGTCATATGATTTGTTCCGATTGCTAAATCTCTTCGAAAATTGTTTTTTAGTTAACCTTTCTATTATCAAGAAAGGAAGTTTCGGTGGTGAATAGGGTTTTACTCAAACTCCTTGACCACTTGAGTGTAATAATTTGATTGATTTTTGTTTTGACAAAAACAAAAAACATCAAAATCAATGTAACAATTAATTGTTGTAACTTTTTAAATATTTTTACAAATATATCATACAGAAAGTTGTGAAACATTAAATGCATTCATTAATATTAAAATGACAGACATTATATGATGGATAAAAAAAACTTTTAAATAGTAACTTCACTTTAAAAGTTGTAACATTTTTTTTTCAGTAGTACCAAAAAAAATCTTAGAACCGGGGGTGTACTTCAATTTCTGCATTGTGCTAAATTCCCACATTAAATGGTGTTTTCTCTTTATATTCATTGGGCCTCATCTGACACATCTTATCCTTTTTAAAGGATTGCTCTCAAACACCTACCAACGGCCTAAAGAGCAATTGTCAATACTTTTGAGATCAACTTAGACACTTTTTAAATCGGTTCATCTAATTTAAAAAGTGTTCTCAATTGGTGGTTAACTACCATTCAACTTTCATTTGTCTAAAGAACAATTACCTCTTTTTAACAAAAGTTTGTACTATAAAATATTTGTATTTTTATTTAAATTGTGATAGTTGTAATGCTGCTCATAGAATGCCAATAAAATGACCGGTAAGGATAAAGAGTCGCAAAATTTTAGGACATAACTAGCATACTCACAATTTACAGGTATCTAAAGTACATTTCTTATTGACACTTGATGCTTCAACAGTAAACACCAAATCATAACTCTGTTTCTCAGATATCGGAACCAGCTCTCCCTATATACTGTGCAATGTCTTTAGTGAATCAATAATATTTCCAATAATCAGCAACATTATCTTTGGTTAATCAGTCTCAGGTTTAGGTAAAGCTGCCTTGCGCGCAGCTTTTCGTTTATTTTGAATTTGGCGGACAAATTCAGGAATTAATAGATGTAACTGCGGACTAGGCTTACCATTAACTGGGACGTTATGACCTGCCCTTTTTACAGCACGAAGCAAGCACTTTTCGCCTAATTGGTAATGAGCAGGGCATACCAAAGGAACCATGGATCTCAATACTGGCTTATTACAAAAGACTGGCCCTGTTGGCAAACTTTTTGCCACGGCAGTGCAACCGCGATAAAGCTTCTGATTAGGATCAGACAAAATATGCGCATGACAATACTTAGTAAGAGCCATAGCCTTGGTCTTAGAGCCACTATAAGCACACCGAACAAAATCATCACCATTAACAACAGCACCAGCAGCAGAAGCGTTACCCAAATTTCTTTCTTCATCTTCTTTGAACGGACTCCTTCCATAAGTCCAGTAATACTCTCTGTACTTAGCCTTAAGCTCTTCCATTAACGCCCAGTAATGACCTCGGTAACAGCGAGAGAGTTGTCTGACGCAACGGAGGCGGCAAACGAGAACTTCTCGGCGGGTTAGGACGGAGGAGGCGGCGAAACAAAGACACATAAATCATGAAGAAAAAAACTAGAAAGCAAAAAACAGAATATTATGACCCAGACAAACTTATATATCACATAGTTTAGTTATCTTCATGTAAAGGTGTATATATCTTTGATAATCTCTGTTATACCAGTAGCTACATTACATACATAAATTGATTCTAGTACCATTTTGCTCCTCTGGCTCAGTGGCTCGTTTCAGTTTGTACCATGGAGCCATGGCAATAGAATTATGCCATAGACATAGTAGACATGGCACACCATTTAGCACATATAGGTCAATCATTTCAACTAGTATATCTTTTAAACTCTAAAATATTTACAGCTACTAGAAATTTTGCATCACCACTTGTTTGTTGTTATATAATAATATTACAACCTCTACGTGCCTAGTTAATATTTATAAAAGTATTAAAGGAAATTACACAAACTCTCCATAATCCACAAATTCTAAGGACAATGCAGAGATCTTAACAGTCAACAATATCTTCATCCAATCATCCTAGCTACAGATTCCACCATTTGCAGCAAAATGACATCCTAGCTACACAGTCCACCATTTGCAGCAAAATGACCTATCTTTCATTTTTGGTTATTCTTCCATAGAAGAGTTGAGTTGTAATATTCATCTACTTGAAAATTATTCTTGTTCTTTACATTCATGATCCTGCAAGAGTAAACCTGCACACGTGGGGCATGACGGGTCTCGTAGTTCTTCGACGCTAGTTTTTTGCTCAAGACAATCAGCATGATAAACATGATCACATACTAAAACTGCCACGACTGCAAGTTCATTGCAAGACAGTGAATTCCCCATAAAATTAATTTTCCGTCTCAGTGGCTTCTCACATATCATACAAACCATCTTCACTACGTCCGGTGATACCGAATCCATTGTAAAAGTACTTGACCGGATTCTCTCTGGCCTAGAAAATGCCTTCTCTCGGTATTCTAAAACAAACAAAAAGCTTGAATAATCAATAAACAATCTTCCTAGTCAAACTCAGTGCTAGTATGAAGACACAGCATCCTAACATGCAGAAACATCGAACAATGAAAGTAATTTTTCTAGCGAAATTCTTCATCAAATAAGCATAGAAGACACACCTAGGTGTTGTCTGGGAAGTGAGTTGGGTTGAGAGGCCAACTTGAAAGATAGCCTGTCATCAAATGAGGAAGTGCCCTTACTGCGAGAAGAAGATGGATTGCATTGATTGGCAGAATTACGTCGAGAATACTGGTGACCATAGTGGTACCGTGATCGTTTCAAAAATATTGAACGACCAAGATTCTGAGGATGAGGATGATGTGGTATAGCAGGATGCGTATTAAGTAGCTTCATAGATCCATCTGTTATATCCAATACAGATGGCAGACCAAGTGCACCTTGGTCGCCTGAATACGAAGGCTTCTTGAAAGAGGGAAAAAGAGAGAGAACAGATGACATAAGTTATACCAATTATGTGCAATGAGATCAAAAGGAAGCAATTGTGAATTACTATCATATGATTTCTAAGGTTATGCAGATGTCTACATTATGTAAAAATAGAACCGATACACAACGATGTAAGGTAAATGAGTGCGAAAGATGATAGCAGAATAGTAACTTAAATTGGAGGAATTTTTTAATTTATCATATTGAAGGAATGAGAAAAGAAGGCCAACCTTGTCTGGCAACAGCTCCATCTTGGAAGAGCATCGAATGGCTTTTGCAGTGTTGATAAAGAAAAAGGACGACAATCATTTAGTAATATGGCTTATCAATCACACACATGAAGTATACAAACTAAAAACAAATAGCATGGCGTACTAACTAAGAACAAATAACAGAAAAGGAAAAAAAATACTAAAGGGGCCATTTCTTTATTTATTTATTTTTCTAGATAGATTTGCAATGCAATAAACGTGTCATTGTCAAGTTTGCAATTTAATGGTTGATAGCCTGTTATTTTGTAAGAAAATGGGAGAGACTAGCCAACTTCCTAGCCCTCAAAAACATAGCATGCAAAACTGTAGCGCATTGTAACT
>Ga0209282_1001211_pt1 | contig 13937 bp, 8 predicted proteins | sample Mtrugardesep15_FD_187529 | JGI IMG/M metagenome (GOLD analysis project Ga0209282, IMG submission 187529) | Root nodule microbial communities of legume samples collected from California, USA - M. trunc garden sep15 (SPAdes) (version 2) | ecosystem: Host-associated > Plants > Roots > Nodule...
GAACACAGTAGTTTTTGTAAATAAATTACATCTGTCTAATTTTCTTTTTACACTAGGCTATACCGATGTCTCAGCATGACAATGGATATGGCCCTTGCAATTTATTAAAATCCATGGCCATAAAAAATATATCTAAGATGGTTTAAATAGGCCAATATTCAAAGTGATCAAACCAAATGTTCCATTTATAGCTAAGAAATTCATGAATAAAACAAGAAAATTTAGGTAAACTATTGCAATTGCAACTAGGTACTCGGTCAATACATTCCTCGACTTGATTAGAATAGTAAGCTTCATGCTCTTGGGGAAAATAACATCCCACATCCAAGGACATGTTTGTAACAGAATTTTGAAGGCTAGGTGCTTGTGATTTTAACAACTATAGAGCTGTTCTAATGCTTTCAAATACCTTTTATCCATTTATGACAGATAATAATGAATTACGAAACGCTTGATTTTGTACACTTGCTTGACTCATGTTGAAGTTTTCAGCCTAAAGGTCAACTTGGTGCCCTATGGTGAGATTTCAGGGAAGGGTCTTATATGAAAAGTTATGAGAAAAACTTGCACGTAAATTTTCCATCTCCATTTTTAAGGGAATATTGAATACCAAATGGAAAGATGGATGCAAAGATTGTAACAGTAGACATTATTAAATTCATCGGATAAGCATACACAACTAAATAAATAGTACCTGATCAAAAGAATTTGAACCAACCGCAACATCTCTGCATTGGGCTCCCACTGGGACAGCCATAAGAGATAACCAATCATTGACATATGCTGTATAGCTGAGTTTCGCAAGAGAAAGTGGCATTTCAAGGGCATCACCGTGATGTTCCTTTCCTTTCCGAGTAGCCACAAACTCTGCAGCAAGCACATTATCCTCACCAATTGTGGTTTGAAAAACGAACCTCGAATCAATGCCTGTTTTTATTCCAGACCTGCTTATGATATCTAAGTTTTGCTGATTAAAGCCGCCCATGATCAGTAAAGCCCCCGTGAAATCCATCTGTCCCCTTACAAGGGTGCTGGCTTCCTGAAAAGGACCTCCTTTGGATGATTTATAGAAGGAAAGCATACTCTCAACCTTCTCTTGTCTGTCTCTGAGTTTTATAAGATCAGAGAAGGATTCTCTTTGTAGACGTTTAAGGATTTCAGTCTGAAATTATGATTGCAGACACGGCTGTCAATACCACATCATAGAGAAACACTAAAGAACCATGTATCCTTTGATGCATTGTGTGACTATTGAAGACAATATGCATGTCTTTCATTGGTTTGATAAATGTTTTCTAAGGAAATATTCTAGTGGAGGGACTAAATTGGACGGCATTCTATAATTTCAGAGACTAAATTGTACCCATTTTACTCTTTTCTTTCTCTCCAATGTTTCAATTTTTCTCAGTTCCTCGCACATGAATAATTCATGTTATTCATTCTATGTTAAATATCACAACACTTTGAAATTTTCTTCATAAAACCTATAAAAATTTCAAAATCATACTTACATTTGTTTGTATATATATAGTTCAAAAAGATTTTACTTGGTCATTCAAACAAGACCAACCATTAAACTATCATTTTCAGATACTTGAATTTACTGAAAGCCAACATCAAGTAATTCAAATTCTAACATAAAAATCAAATTTTTGTATCTACATTGGAGCAATTGTATTGTATGGAGTAAAAGCTAAAAGGAAGAGAAAAGAAAGAAAGAATACCGGTTTGCGGCGACCAAAAATGGAGTCGAAAAAGTCATGGCCGGATTTAGCAAAATCTTTTAATTGGTCGAATAGAGGCTCCATTACTTCATCGGAAAAGGACAAACGCAGTTAGATTATGTGGGGAATCGTTGCTCGGTTCTTGTTGACGGTTAACACAAACACAAACTCAAGCAAACACAAACTATACACTTTCCCTCCCTACAACAAATTAAACCTAGTCAAAAAAAATTATACTCAAGCAACTAATCGCTCAATCAACAAATAAGTGTTCAAAATAACTTAAAATAACACAATTTGAATTTTATACATTAGGGTTTTTAAATTTGTTATTATATATTAGGATTTTTTTATTGTGAAATAGATGATTATTTGGGTAGTTGTTGATCAATTAGAATGTTGTTTTTACTCTTCTTTTTTTGGTTACAAGATGTTGTTTTTACCTTGAATGTAGATTAATTATGCATTACAAGAATGTTGTTTTTACTTAGAAAAATGTATGCTTATTTTATGCTATACATGTTTGATGAAATGCTTCAAAGAATATTTAATTGATATTTTTATGTTTGTTGTGTGTATATGGTTGACGACGTTGGTACACTCAGACTCGATAGAATGGCTCAGCATAGGTTTGTATGTGATGAGCGTGATGCAGCTAACCATCCCCCAAAATGGGATTGGCATAGGCAGCAGACTCATAATGACAATGAGTCGGGCCTTTCGCATAAGGTTGACCCCACACATATTGTGCATGAGGAGCATTATGAGCATCATGAATATGAGCAGCATGACATTGATTTTCCATAGGCGCCATCACCACCACTATCGAACCATCAAATGGCATATGGTGGTGGGTCTTCTGATTTTTCCTTGTTGCACAGATATTTTTCATCACATTGCTGCCAAAATATGGGTGGAAGAAAACAAGTACAATTGTTATGTTTTCCTTGGTCTAATGTTAGTGGTAGGTGGATATAGTATTTATTGATGCCTAATCGTTGTAGATGGAGCACAAAATAACGGTGGTTAAAATTGTCGTCGCTTTAAATAACAAATAACCGCGGAAAAATGTATCTTTTTTCATTATGGTGAGTGCAACACAGACGTACACATAAGACATGCAAACAAAAAAAGCCTGACTTAATTATTTGTGATATCTGTCATAACACTATTGACATTTGTGGAATTTCTAGTTGTCGTTTAATTCCATAGTATGTTCTTCATTGTCTGGATTTAATACCTCTTCTATTGATAAATATTGTTGGAACGCGAAGGGAGTTCGATGGATAATCGCATTTGACTAAAATGAGTTAAACATACACAAGATATGTGAATTATCTAACTTATGCATTGATATGTTATTTAATATTCATTTGTTCATATAATGTGACACTTCTAACTCATATTTTACACTGAAAAATTGAAATAACTTATTTATAAAGTTCTATGTTTATATACTTAGGAAAAGGCTAAAAGGCACGATAAAAAAATTCGTTACCATTGCACGAATTAATTTTAAGTTGTTGTTTGAGTACTTTTTTAATTATGTTTTTACTTCAAATGATCATAGTAGTCTAGAATATGTGTTTGTTTGGTCGTTATTATATTATTCTTTATTTCTTTTAATAGAGGCTTAATTATATTTCATTATCTAGTTCAAGTCATTTATTGGTCAGACAAACAAAGCACAACCTATACCTTTTTTTTAATGCGATGAAATACCATTTTTAAGCGAACTCCATGATTGCTTTAAATTAATAAAACATACACAAATCTGAATTCGTAATCTCCACTTCAAATACATCTCATACCATTAATTAGTTGTATTGTTTGTCTGCAACAATATCAATATATGACCCCATCTCGGATCAATGAGATACCATACCAGTATGTTGCTTATATTGCCTGGGATAATGATTAGTAGTGTTCTTGCAATGCAAGCATGAGCCAACACGACAGCGAAGAAATATTTCGAAATTAAATGAGCACTACATTGATACGGCATTGACCTAAAATGCACACCCCAGAACAAACTTTAAATATAAGATCACAAATCTCATGTGTTTTCAAATGGTGGGTACTAATGAATATTTCATTTATTAATTTTTATCACTGCATAGAGACTTCAATTAGAAATAAGATTATGTGAGGTACTCAACCCATTTACAACTCAAAGCCTATTTAAAGGGAATAAACAAGGAAAATTAATTCCCCCAAAATATGGTTAAAATTAGGACCTTAAAGACTTTAGAAACGGTTCATGAGATTAGAGATTATCCACCATGGCCGAATTTGAGATTATCCTCTCATCTTTTATTGTTTAGATAGCCAACATATGGTTAAATTTTGATTAATTTGTGTCCAAGACCTCCATAACCTGAATAAGATATTATCCTCTCATTCCTTATTGCTTAAATAGCCTAAATGATTACAAGTTGCGCATTAGAAAAACAATTAACTAGCTTTAAAGACCTAAGCTTGATTTTGATCCGATAGTTAAAATCTCTCTCATAACAATTCTTCAAATAGAGAATTTTATAATCAAGATAATATGAATCATCATATTTCAAATAAGTTTAGAGATGATTGTAGCAACATTTCAAATCCTTCTATGTTTGATACTATTCAAATCTTCTATTTAGATGATTTTTTTTTTCTAAGTAATCTAGTAGCTAAAAATCCACTCCCTTAAGATGAATAAATGGAGAATTCGAGATTCGAACTCTGACCACCACGTATATAATGTATTGTCTCTATTAACTGAGTTATGATCACGAGAATATTTAAAGTAGAATTTATTGATTACAATGTATAAAATAATATATCTTAAAAATATCTTCTTTGTAGGCTGAATATTTAGTTGTGTATATCCAAAAGATTTTCATCATTAGTTTTTTGTATGAATTGATTTGATATTTTTAAACAAATAAGCACTCAATCTCTTTTTCATTGTCAATTAATTCAATAATGATAATAATAAAAGCATTTATATTTTAAAAATTTCAAATGCTTAACCATTATAGTAAGTTCAACCCTCAAATTTAAACATATAGATTTATTAGATGTCCTCTAAAAACAAAACAGGGCCATATGCAGTTTCACACTGCAAACATACTCAAAGGCACTGTTGTGAAACAAAAAAACAATTACAATTGTGAACAGATGAATTTAATTTAATAAAATACATTCACTTTCTTCTTCTTCAAAGATGCCATATAGAGTAATAAACTTGAGATATCATGCAGTCAAACGACCCACATATTTTGGAAGAACTACAGCCACAAGCTTTCTGTATACACTTTCGGTTGGATGATAACTGTCCCAAAAAATGTATTCTGAATTATCAGGACAAGTGGCACTCAAAGGGTTGCATAGCACTGAAACCTCTAGCTTTCCTGTGCCACAACAACCTTTATCCGCAACTTTATATCCTGCATTTAATGAATAAATAGGAATTAACTAACTAACTAACTAATTAATCAAGAATGAAAGATTAGATTTTCTAGCAATTAATTACTACTTACCATATTTTCTAGGCTTGAGAATGATATCAAGTAAGGGACTGTAAATGTCAATATAAATGACCCTACTATTGGGCAAGTTTGAGTGAAGAAAATCCAACTCCTTGGAGAGTTTGGAATTGAATAACTTGGCTGCTTCATTGTACTTCTCATTGGTCTTTCTAAATACACCCCCACCCAGAGTCTTCTGTGATGGTAAGTACCCAATAGGTGCTGCACTAAACACTCCAATTCTGCGTGCTCCAAGTTGATATATTTCCTTAATAAAATCAGAGGCTCCTTTGACCATAAGGTCAGTATAAGCAGGAACATCATAGTGTAGTTGTCGGGTGCGAATAGTAAAATAGGTATTGGCAAGGTCATCACTTCCAGCTACTATAAGGAAAAGAGTATTTGCTAGGATGAAGTTTGCCCTATTCTCTCCAACCACACCTTTAAGCTTCCCTATGTATTCTTTGAACATCTTTAGTTGATCGCCCATTGAAATCACTGACTGTTATAAATAAAGATATATTATAATTATATATCAAAGTTAGTTAGAAAAAAATTAACAATGTAATAGTTTATGATAATAATTAATTATTCATCCATACCACTATTTTAGGCGTTAAAGGATCATATCCGGATGCACCAGAAGCAAAGCATACTCCGGTAGGTAGGTCACTTGGTTTCAGATTTGGATCCAAATAAGCTGGTAAAAGCTCTTTAATACCTAACTCTTCAACTGTGAACAACCAAGCAATTAATTATAAACAAAACATTTAGCCAAAATGTATTGTCACATGCATTTTTTGATATTTGGTTGCAACATCTAATCAATTTAAAAAACAATATTATTTTCCCTCAAAAAAAATCTAATCGATTTAAAAAGAAGAATCATTTGATCCATATGAAAAAAAATTGATTTTTTTTTCTTAACTATAAAAAAAGTTGATTATCGATACCCACAATGACAAAGTTAATTCAAAAAATTAAAATTAAACTAAAAAAATCAAGTTAATATAAAAAATTATGAGACGTTGAATAATTAGGTGTTAGATATTATATTCAACAAAACTTTAAGGTACGGGAGTATCACTATTTAAAAATACTTAATTTTGTCATACTCATGAAATGGGGAAGATCATGTGTACTATCTTTTTTTCTTTCTTTTGGATGGTGAAATAGGGTATGTTTACTCTACTAAAGGTTAATTTTATAAAAAAAATTAAAATAAACACGTGTAATTGTTTTTTAAAATTCTCTACTAAAAGCATACCACGTTATTAGTAAAAAAAAAAACATACCACATTATTCTGTGCTAACGATACCGTTTTCAACTACTTTCTCTTTCATGTCGAAAAAATTTGGATCACGTAACGTTGATATTGTTGAAAAAAAATGAGTTAAAAACACAAGCCTTGAAATATATTCATGTCTAGCTCATGGTAATTACTTGGAAGTCTGGTCACGTAACGTCCATGATGAAAATGCCTAGCTCTATTCTTTAACATTGACGTATCACTCATTCAAAATACAGTGAGGTATCACTTAAGCTGATAAAAAGTCAACTTTTTCTTAAAAGCAATATGTGAGCTTCAACTTCTAATGAGGCTCAATTAATACTTGTAACCATGCCATCGTTTTCATTTGGTATCAACCAAGCAAATATGTACAATTTAAATCACAAAGGTTTGATTGGTTAGAAATATCCAATGATTGAATATAAAATTTCGATACAATAATAGTAATACCGCCCACACCTTACTGATCTTTTGACAACAGAAAATTATATCATAGATACACATTAAAAAAAATATCATAGAAAGAAAAGCGAATAAAAAAAGTAGTGTTAATCAATATTCTTACATAAAAAATAAAATAAAGTTATTATTTGTATAATTAGGAGAAGAATGCCTGGTTAATTTTTCTTCAGAAGGTGTCAAATTAAAAAGTTACACACAAACAAAATTTTGAAGGTTTAGGGGGCCATATATGTTATCTCATAGTCATAGCATAGGCCCTCTCCATGAATGCCTCACAGCCAAATGACAATGACGAAAGAAGAAGACACTACAAATTCGATAAAAACATTTAAAATGTTATCACATGTGATGATAAAAGAAATTCGCAACCATTCTTAACACTCAAAGTTTGATTTAAAATGTTAAGGCTGTAAATGGAACTAAACTTTAGCACAATGTGTAAATATATATAGCTTGCGTTCGCTATCTTGTTGTTGAACTTTTTTATTTTTACATCACTTGTTTTATGTCATTTTCTATGAGGTAAAAAATATAGACCTGCAATTATATCACAAGCCTTTTAACTTTTATTTTTATTTTTGTCAAGTAGTCTAGCGACTAGAGCTCACACAATTTAATTGTGAAAAAGTGGAGTGTCTGGGATTCGAACTTCGACCCCTGCATATAAAATGCAATATCCCTACCAACTGAGCTAAACTCACGGGGATCAAGCCTTTTAATTTTAGACAAGTAAAAAGGGATCGCAATTATGTAAATATAGCTCATATGATAGCTAAGGTGTAGAAACATTTGATATGTTAATGCACAAATTCAAATTTATGATTTTCTGCATTTGGTATGTATGTCTGAAAATTGCCGCTATAATTTTTTTTGAAGGAAAAAGAATCACACAAGAAAGAAAATTAAAGAGTGTTTAAGTATCATATACCTATCAAGTCTGAGGGATTTTTTCCGTTGCAAAATCGACCGGTTGGAATCCCTCCCTCAAAATCTTGACCATAAGGAGGGAAATTACACTTGACGATTGTTTTGATGTTATTGTTATTTCCTGTATCCATGATAGAATCTCCAAAAGCTATGAGTGCAGGAACTGTAACATTTGGTGGTAGTTTAACCAATGCATTCGTTCCATACGATAAAACTAACAACAACATGAAACGTGATAATATTAAGCTATTTGGTGAATAAGTGCTAGGAAGCTTCATCATAAACACAGCCATATAGATAGCTAGCTGCTGTATATATTTTCTTAAGAAAGAGTTCAGCAAGGGACAGCTTTTTCATCTCTTTGGTACGTACTTTGCGTGAATTTATACATCCACAAAACTATAGCTAGCACGTCTTTAGTCATTTAATGCATGAGAAGAATAATTGAATCCAACGGTTTTTATTTTATTTTTATATGACTGTACCTAAAAGAAAAGTAATTAGCGAACTAGATCCGACAAAACGGTTGAATTATTAGATTAATTTATTGATTTATATAGATGGGGGCTGGCATATCCTTATCACTACGTACATGCATGATTAAGTTTGGGATTAGTTAGCACTTTATCCGGGTTGACCCATCACATCAGTTTGTAAAAAAATTAGGGTTTTTGTTAATGAGTATATGGACACTCTTTGAACATTCTTAAATATACGGTTTCTTTAAAAACACTTAAATAATTTGATTTTTAATATATTTAATTGTGTATATTTTCATAAATATTTACTATTTATGTCTTTAAATAGTGTTTCAAGAGACTTATTAACAATTTTCAAAAAATTGAAATAAGGAGAACTCTTTTCTTTTCTTTTTTCACGTAATAAAGGACAATTCTTTGACATCTTAAAAAAATATGCGTAAGATATCTATAAGACAAAATTACTTTCAAATATAAATTTATTAAAAATAATACAATATAAAAAATGATATGGCGTCAAATGACAGGATGTTTAGTATTATATCCAACAAAATTTCTAGGGTATCACAATATTCATCAAAAATAAATTGTTTAATTTAAATATTGTTTTAAAATATTAATTTTATTTTTTTCTTTTCTACTTTCAATAATTACTACTCTTTTGTAAAAAATATATGTTTAATACTTATAATTTTTCAATTACTGTGATCTCTCTTCCTCATATTATAATGAATAATGTATTTTTTGTCATAAAAAAATGAATAGTATACTTTTTTGAATAATGCAGGATAATTTTTAGAAAATTAATTATATTTATTTATTTTAGACCATTAATGATATTTCTTAATTCATGTGTTGTTATTTGTTAAAGTGATTTACATCGTGGGATGGAGAGAGTAGTACTTTGAGTTTAATTGCTTTGCCATCACCCCTTGAGAAATACTTTTGTAAACTGTGACATTTTTTTTAACAAACAGAGTTTACTACAAAAAATAAATAACGATATTAAATTCTAAATTAGTACTAAAATTATATAAAGTTGTTCGTTAGCGCATAATACATTGATTTATTGATTTGTTCTGATTTGAATCTCTCCCTTACAACTGTATGCTTAACTAAAACCCTTAGATCTATCTCTCTCCCTTCTTTTATTGGTAGGATCAACAGTTTATGTTTCGTATTGGATGAGTTAGGTTTACTCCTATCTATTATCTAAGTCACGGGCAAATATGAATTATGTTTCGTATTGGATGAGTTAGGTTTAGAAAAATAAATGTTTTTTATTTATAAAATCAAATCATATTCACTTATTCAAATTGATAAAATACATCGATATAATACAAATTCAACGTCGTTAAAAACGAAAAGTATGAATCTACGAACAAATGTACATATCAATGTTAGTAGCATAAAACAGCAAAGTACATATGTCTGCAAATATGATTATATTCAAGTCTCTAGAATACTGGTGTCCTCACATCAACAACGCTGATGACGCCAAAATCATTGATTGGATATGCAATTGATCAAAACTAATATTTTAACCTGGATAAAATAAACACCACATTAATACAGGAACAGTGGCGGAGGCGGGGGGTGCAAGGGGGAGCCTTCGCACCCCCATTTAAAAATAAATAAATTTTTTATACTTTGGAATTTACTATATTGCTTCTTTTGTCAATTTTAACTATTCTTGTCCATTACACATTGTTAAATTGAAATTAAAATCGGTTGAAATTGATAAATTTGTTTTTTTTCAACATAAAAGTTACGAAGAAGAGTCGAAAAATCGATTCGTTTTTCAAGAGGAATGCCGAAATTTATTACAACTTAAATTTGTTGCATGCAATATGATTTATATATTTTAGTTTATTTTGATGGCGGTCACCCCAAATTTTTTTGTCTGGCTCCGCCACTATACGAGAAATCAAAAGCACACCGCACACAACGAAAAAATGAAATAAACATAATCAAACAAACGAAAGAAGAATAAAAATATGTGAAAATCACTTATTTAACTAAAAGAAAAGAAAAAACAATATGGAGAGGTGATTTCGGATCAAAGCTGACCCTAAATCACTCCTCTTTAGAAAGAAATAAATGTTAATACTAAAACTCTTTTTATTTTTTATTTTATAAATAAATGTTAGGTGTTAATAAATTGTTGGCGAAAAGATAGAAATGTTAGTTTTCGAAAATCCAATTCGGGACATCCAACTTACCATGCTATTACATAGCTAGTGTCTGGACCCTCATTGGAAGTTAACGTTGAAGCCACACATCATAGCTTCCACAGTGAGTTGGACGTGATTTCAGTATATTCTAAGCATGGTAATAATTAGAATATGTAGTATGTAAAACACTTAAAAGCTACTTTCACTTGTCAATTTTCACTTGTCGTTTTTGTAATGAATTTTAACGGTATTTCAAAAGTTATCAGCAAAACCCCAAAAATCATGCAAATAAAAAGTTCTCATATTTATAACTCTAATTAAGCTACTTTTACATATTTTCCTTCAATTGTTCAAGTTTTTGAGCTTAATGACTATGAAATAACAAAAAAAAAAAAAAAAAAAAAGGATTATGAGTCGGAGTATATTTGCTAGGCGAGCCAAAGCGAGTGAGAAGCGAATCAGAATAGAAAGTTTCAAATTTGCATGACAAGAAGATTCGTTAGACAAGCTGGAGCGAGAGACTGCGTAGAGTTTACGAGAATATGCAAGAGCATATTCGCTAGACGGACAACACTTTGCCTAATGAATCACGGTTGTTTACAATCACACATTGTTGAATCTTAACGCCATTGTATTTATTAACTAGGCTACACATAGAAAGTTAATAGAAATAATGGATCATGCATCGTCTATCAGAGTTGGAAATGTACGATGATCGACAGGTGACAATATAATTGAAAATATAATCGATCCAGGAGAGATGTCGGAAGATTAGTTGATGAAACTTTATTCTGAAAATATTATCTCTCAGTCATTGTTTCCCTATTTAACTACAAAGACCAATACAGAACAAACAATCCACATTTCCATACTCAAAATAGTATTAGTTGCTCAAAGGTTTTAATATCGCACTAGTCCCAATGGATACGATAGCTCTGAATACTTGTTTTTGAAGCCTCGATAAAAGCAATTCACCAATAATGAATATTGCCTTTAACCTAAAAGGAGATTCCCAAATAACAATGAAAGACTAACGTCCTATATCTTTATTTAATGTGGTCTATACAATTGTTGATAAAGTTCTTGCAAACTAGTTGAAATTTATTCTAGATAAATGCATTTTATATAGTTTATCATATTTTGTTCCTAGTATATACATCATAGATGATGCAATGGTTGCTATTGTAATTACGCATTACATGAAATCAAAGGTCAAAGGCAAACGTGGAGATATGGCGCTTAAACTTGACATTATTAAAGCTTATGATAGGATCGACTAGACCTATCTTAGAAATGTTATTGTTAATATGGGCTTTTCTAAACAATGGATCAAGTGGATCATGAAATGTGTTGAAGCATTTGACTATTTTGTCCTTGTCAATGATAATGTAGCATGCTTATTATTCATGTTTAGGGTTTGCGGCAAGGAGATAATATTTCTCCTTATTTGTTTATTTATATGTGTTGAAGGTGTGTCCACCCTTGTCATAAAAGGTTGAAGCTAGTGATGATATTCATAGTGTGAAAAATTGTAACAATGCACCCATAATCTCTCATATTTTATTAGAAGATGATTGATTATTTTTTTTTTAGAGTTAACTCAACGAGACTGTGGAAATAAAAAACATTATCTCCATATATGATGCAACCTCCGGTCAAGAAATTAATCTTCACAAATTAGAAATCTTATGTAGTAGAAATGTTTCTCAAGCATATTAGAACAATATCGCAAATATTCTTGGTGTTTAGGTTGTTCTTGGTACTATAAAATATTTGGGTTTACCTTCAATGATTGGGAGAAGTAAGAAAGAAACATTTAACTTCATCAAAGGGTAGAGTTTAGAAGAAAATCAATTCATAGAAAAGTAAGTGTCTTTCTAAAATTGGTTCTTTAATCTATACCAACTCATTTTATGAGCATATTTACACTCTCATTATCTCTGTGATGAAATCAACAAAATGATAAAATTAATTTTTAGTGGGGTCATTCTAGTGCTCAAATCATCAAAGCATAAAAGGGATTGAGGTATGAGTTTAAAGAATTTATCTACTTTTGATGTGGCCATATTAGGAAATCAATGGTGAAAATTTATGACAAAATCCAAATACATTGCGTTTGTAAATGATCTAATATTAATTGACAAAAGAAGTAAAAATGGATCTGATAAATAGACACAGGGAGAAGAGTATATTGATTAATAATGCTCAAGTACGTGTAACAGTATAAAATGAAAACTACAGTTATATGATGATAGCTGTCCAATTATCACCAAAATTTTAATCTCTACTCAAATGAAACACACTAGCTTCTTCCTCCAAAAATAGAAAAGTTTAACACCAATCAGATTTATCCCTCCCCAGAAATGACTGGATTGGAACATTCTTCATTATTTTACCTTTATTTGGACACATTTGATATAATAAATAAAAAGCCAGTTGGGTGTTAATTAGGTAGCAGCCAGAAAATGTGGTGGACCTCCACACCTCAACTGCTAGCTAGCTGACTTAAAATCACAAATGACATCTCCTAGTCACATATACCACTGAACTGATCCTACCTTCTTCTTCGCTGGCTTCTACTTAATGCAATTTGCCAAACCCAAAATTAAAGGAGTGATCCTTAGCTGATATTGCACTTCTTATTTTTATTTTATTTTAGCTAGTAGGTATAGGTATTAGGTATGGTCTTATTTCAAAAAAAAAAATCACCTTCAATCTAAGTGACTTTTAAAATTATCATCTAGGGTTTTGATCACTGAGGGTAGCAACACAAATTCATCACGTTTAGTCCAGTAGTATATTTAGTTGGAGATTTTAAACCTACACTTAAGTTACATATTTCTATTTAATCTGTTGAAAAAGTGGAGTAGTGATTAGGCAGCACCATTGGCTCGATTTAAAACTCTTTCATTTTGTGGTGCTTTTAACGACTCAATTATTACTTTTACAATAATTAGCTTACTTTCGCACTAAAGCACAATACACGCAAAGCAATAGTTGTTGTATTATACATTGAGCTTATTTTTTACACTTAAGTTGCATCTTTCAATAATAGATTTTAAAGTTTATTAAACTATTGTTGTCGTGCCTATTACTGAGTCTTAAATATCGGTTGGTCAAGATATATTTAAATAAAAGTTTAGCAAACAATATCAATTCAAGTTTTTTTTTTTTAAACGGCAAAATTTGTTAAAAATCAGATCCCTATATAAGACGAACAACGATTGGTAATCTAGAAAAGCAAAGGTGTCTTATATAGGTGAAACATCCAAAAGAAACACAAAACACACGGTTTTTACTACGTTACTTACGCTCGATGAATTGAGGCAATTTACCTATATTAAAAAAATAACATATTTTCTTCAAA
>Ga0209282_1001212_pt1 | contig 13928 bp, 3 predicted proteins | sample Mtrugardesep15_FD_187529 | JGI IMG/M metagenome (GOLD analysis project Ga0209282, IMG submission 187529) | Root nodule microbial communities of legume samples collected from California, USA - M. trunc garden sep15 (SPAdes) (version 2) | ecosystem: Host-associated > Plants > Roots > Nodule...
CATACTAAACTTTCTAGATACGTTTAGTGTGGGAGTTACATTTGGTATCAGAGCAGGTCGATTCAGATCGTGTCATGGGTCATTAAGTTTCAACTAAGGTAGAGGGACCATTGGGTTCCGGGTAAATGTTCTAATTGTTGTTATTAGTTGAGCCTGATCAACTCAATTTAGCACTCGACGATTGGAACGGATGCCGGAGAGCTAAATGAGACCCAGGAGGAACGAAGTATGTGACCGGGATGAACTAAGAAGTAGGAGCTCGGGGCAAGTAATGGCAAGAGTTTAATCGTGCCATAAGGTGGCCGGTGAACTACGCGGTTGAAATTAGTTCCTCTGGGGGCACGAAGTTTTTATAGTGGTATGTGAATGAAGCCAAAGACTGGAATGCTCGTAGTTGACGGGGTTCTACCGTTTGGAACGTCGAGCGAATCGGCAGAGGAACAAGTTAAGCCATTCGTGGTGAATGAAGTTAAGGTTTTATGTGAAAGTTTCTTGTTGAGTGTCATCATGATTAAGACATTAATTTCCAACGTACCGCGAGTTATATCGATTGACGTTAACGCTTGCCATGCGTATGTTATGAACTGTTTTTATGATGTTTGGGATGAATGATGTGCATTGGATTACTTATAAAACAAGATTTATATGTAAAATGTATTTTTGGAAAAACTAAACTGAAGGAACTCGCTAATAGCCAAAATTTCGCTAATAGCGAAATTACTCCAGGAGCAGTTTGCTAATAGCGAAATTACTTCAGGAGCAGTTCGCTAATAGCGAGCTTGAGGCGAAATTTTCAGCTTTTCCCAAAAGCTGTCAGTTCGTCCCTAGGGTTCGTAGGTGGCTATTGGGGGTCTTCTTCGCAGTCTTTTACGCAATACAAACCCTTTATGATATCTAGTAACGAATGCACATCACATCCTACAATTTTCAAAGAGGAAGGCATGGACAAGCATTGCAACATCGATCCGGTTCAAGGTAACGTTAGAAGTTAATGTGTCAAGAGTTAAGAAGGCGTTTGGACCTAAAATTTTGAAGTTTCGTTATATGGAAAGGACGTTGCAGATATGAATACATGCGACGAAAGGTAAAGTGGTGAAAAGTTATGGAGATCGCAGGATTCTCGGATTTTGTAAAGTTATAATTACTTCTCGGATCTATGTTTTGCTTGATTAACTTGCTAAGACTCGTTGTAATGATGAATTTCAATGTTCATAAGGTTTGAAAATGGATACATGTGTACGAGTGATTGGAGTTGGCATTCTTGAACTAAATAGGAATTCTATAGGTCCTGGTTCGTCAGAACTCGGGTGAAGCGGGCTGAACCCACTTGGAGCGACACTTGGTGGCACAGTTGTGTTGTCAACTCGTTCCGTGATTCTATATTGACGTTTGGGGCCCAGATTCACTATATTTTATATATGATCAGGAATCGTCAATGCCAATGACCCGTGTGCTAGTATTATGAGAATGTCTTTGAGAGGGAAATCAACGAGAAAGCATTGGTATGATTAAGCAAAGCATAGCATGCGAGAATACGAAGATAAAATGTTGGATGTTCAAGGAAGGCATTGACGGGTTAACGTTCATGGCTAAAAGTTAATAGAAGAAATCAGAGTGACGCAGCAGAAATTGGTCGATAAGTTTTTAATGGTATACACGGAGCCTTGAGTTTGATAGTAAGAATCTTCACGAGGAATGGTAAGAAATATCAGGCATAGTAATACGAATTTTAGTGAGAAGCTTTATAAGATGAGCAAGGAGTTCTCGAAGCATCGAGTTTAAAGTGATGAGACTGTTGCGGTCAATGAAAGATATGGCAGAAGTATGATGGATGTGTTATCGTCTGAGTAAGTCAATAGAATCTGGCATCACCTCTAGAGCGATAATCAAATTGCTTAGTTGGTGATGTCAAGTACACGTAAGAATTGTCAGTTCAATCAAGTAAAGAATGTGTGTCAACCAAGATAAGCGCACATAAGGCCCAGAAGGTTTCCCTTGCAACTCAGGGTAACATTGGACCGTCATGAATGATAACCGATATTCGGCTAAAGAGGACATTGAGAGGATCCACCTTTGAAGTTAAGAGTGTTGCTCAGAAGGCAGACACGGATGTCAAGTTTTACTCAACATGGTTCATATATCTTGTGCCATGCTTGTTAAGTAATAATGATACTTGCTATAATAATATCAAACCATGATTTTTATAACTCCTAGAGTTAAGATATGTATTGAGGGACTTGGAAACGAAGTTTATTTTAAAACATGGTATTGTTTTTACATTTTCGAAACTGATTAAACACGTCATAAGCTAGTAAACTCACTTAAGACGTGCAAACTTCAGAGCCAACTCGTCATCGGCGAGCTTGGGGCAGGCTACCAAAACTTTTAAAAATGTAATAACTCGTCATATGGTTCTGCAGTGTCGTTATGAACTCAGTTTCGCAATAACCTTTTTAAAAAGATATGCGCCTATTCATTCCAAGAACCCGTATATTAATGTTTAAAGTTTCTAAAACCAAACGTCAAGACAAGTATCGTTAATATCTAACAGGGTACGACACTTGAGAAGTATGTGAACCCCTGCAAGATGACTTTTGTAAGTTGACCAATCGTAAGGTGAACCATCTAGTGATTGAATTTCATCTGAAAGGAATTAAGGTTTGACAAGGTGAATGACGACGTTCGTCGAAAGACCGTACGGGATGTACGGGTTTCTGCCAAGAGCATTCAAGTGATTTGAATCGGGAGTTCATAAGTATGAGGATTGGAAAGCTGTATAATGATTGGCAGATGTATTGGTGTATTCGATTTCGCTTCTCCATGTTCAGATATATGGGTTACCTATGAATTCAGTTGCTTCAGCTAGAGGTACATGGCTATCGCAAAGATGTGATGAACATGCGTATGAATAGAAATGTACCTCATATGCAATTGAGCATTGCAGGGCAAACATGGGTTCCAGTAGAACTCCAGTAGAAAGGTAAATCATGGGCGTCCTTCTTGTTGATAAGTTGATGGTGTGATTAGTTACTGCTATGCGGGTGGGCTACAGACCCGAAGTAACTAGTCCAGCACGCGGCAAGAGTAAATTCCAATCAACATTTTAAGGTATTTCTAATTTTGAGAAGATTTCAAGGATTGGAAAGGACCATATTCGGTGATATGTGGACTAATTCAGAATGTGTTATGTGTTTTCAGTTAGAGAAGTGTACTCCCAACCCTTTATGCTCATGTTTAGTCAGATATCATAGGACAAGAACAAGGGATATTATGTACCAGTCGCCAAAATTATTAAAGATATTCTTAATTTCGAGGACAAAATTTCTTTAAGGGGGGTGGAGTGTAACATCCCACTCGTCAATATTAGGACTTTATAAATCGGACGTGTCAAAGGACAAGTGTAAAATAAAGATAAGTATGACGGAAAATATTATCATGCGGTATCAGTTAAGCATAAGTCCAAGTTATCACTATCAAGTTAAATATGTTTAGGATGAAGGGTATTTTGGTACTTGTACCAAGAGGGTATTTAAGTGATTTTTGGCCTAAAGAACTCATTATTCTTGATGCTTTCTCTCTCTACAATTCAGAAATTGGGATTGCTCTCCCTTCACTATATCCCTCATGCCTTTTCTCTCTCTCCCTCCCTTCATCAAACTTGCAAACACCTTTCGCTCATGAATTGAACTCAAGATATGGTATCGCCGAGGTCTAAGAACAAGTAGAAGCATTGTTTTGGATTGAACTTCAACTCTAATGTCATCAAGGAGAAATCCTGAAGCTAGGATTTGGTTTGGAGAGAAGATGAAATTTGGAAGCATAAGCTTGTGCATGTTGCTGAGATCTTCTAGGTGAGTTCTTTAGATTAGAACCTACCATGGGTTTATGTGATTTTGTGTGAGTTTGTAGGATATGATAATTGTATGAATTAGGTTGTTAATTGCCTCTTTGTGCCTTAATCTGTTGAATCTGTGTAATTGTTACCATGCATATGTTCCATATTGATTTTCATGAATTATGGGTGTATAGTGAACATTAGGGACTTGATTTTTGGAGGTTTTTGGATAAAAATATGATTTCTGCACTTCTGGACTGATGAATGCTCGCTTAAGCGTGCACTACTCGCTTAAGCGGGATGTTGGCAGAACCTAACCAAGCTGCATGCTTGGGAGCACGCTTAAGCGTGCAACCTCTCCTAAATGAAAAAATTCACAAGAAAGAGAATAACATCCAAAAACTAAATTTTAAGATTGAAAAATTAAAGACTTGATTTTAGTTTTAGTCCCTTATTTTTACTAACTCGCAACATTGGTCCATTCATTTTTAAATCACTTAGTTTTGGTCTCTTTCTCCAATTTTTATACTAAAAAGCAGTGATGCGACATATTTTAAATGACCTGACATACAATTTGGTGATGTAAAATGATCATTACCCGTGTAATTACATGAAAACTCTATAAATTTCAATTTAAATATGACATATTACCATCTTTATGTTTAAAAATCTAAAAGAGGAACCAAAACTAGGTATTTTGAAATGGAGGGAGAAATTATGTGAGTGAGTGAAAATAGGATGACCAAAAAAGTAATTAAGTCAAAATTAAAAAAAAAATGACATCTTAAGATTAACAAACACTTGATCATAATGTTGTGAGTTTCGGGGGATCCTACATTGAATTTGACCAACACATTACATTCAAAAAAACCACACAAGTGAGCTTGACACCAAATATTCACTCTACACCTTAATGCATTAGATATATGAGTCATATCACTTTATATGTTGTTCAACATCTATTATTGAATCCAATGTCGAACTTTAAATCAGACCTGACACATTAACATATTTATATGAGACTCTCAGCATATGTGATCTACCACGCGAAACTACTTTTGTTTCCCCCACAAAGTTGAACCGGCTATGATAGTGTCGTTGGACCATACGGAGGAGCCAAAGATGGTGTGGATCGACTTATTAAACACAAAGCGACCTTACAAATGGAATGATACCACATCTTCACTCAATCTTTTAAATTTGACGAAATTCTAACCAGTGTTTGGCACGGGTTTCTATACTAGTTTTTCTATATTCAATTTCTAATTGTCTAAAGAGTTTAACACAATCTATTCTCTATAATCTATTCTTTAATTATGAAACTTAATGTCTACCAAAAATACAATCTAACCTCTTCTTAATTTTGACACGTCATCAAAATTATATACTTGTGTGTCTTTTGCATCAATTTTCCCCTATTTTTTCTCTCCTAAAAACAAATTAAAACAAACTTACTCAATAAAACACATTAACTTAATGTTTTTTTAACGAACAAACAAAGTTAACCTTAATCTCAATCAAAACAAATTTTCCTATAATTTAACTTCTAAATATCAAAAGAGTTAAAAAAAAAATTACAATCTTCTATTCTCTAATTATGAAATTAATGCCAACCAAAAATACAATCTTACGCCTCTTAATTTTTTGACACTTTATCAAAATTATATCATTTTGTTTCTTTTGCTTCAACTTCCCCATATTTTTTTTCACTTAAAAACAAACTCATTCGATAAAACACACTAACTAAAACTTTTTTCAAAGAACAAACAAACTTAATCTTAATTAATCCCAATCAAAACAAATTTCTATAATTCAACGCATAAATATCTAAAGAGTTAAAAGAAGAAATTACAAAATATTTATTATAAGGCATATACATACTTTTCAAAAATTACACATTTTCAAGATTGCTTCTTTTCTAAAAATAATTTGCCTTTGTTTTTTCTTTATCTTTTTTTATTCAAAAGAAAAATTGTATTAAATAAAAAGAATTAGATAAAGAGATTGAGGGCATTAAACCTGACTCAGGTACAACCGAAAATGGGGATACCACATAACAAATCAGACCAAGTAGATCGACCCAAATCTATCGTAACAAAAATTCACTAATCAACAAGCAAACCTGTACACGGACGCAGAACTAGCTTAAAAAAAATGAAAAGTGAACCTCTACGAAAAACAATTAATGGATCGACCGTCAACACAATATCAAAATCCAAGTGCCAACAACTCCCTAAACAAATCAACAAGCATAAAAGCTCTTTCGATCTTGAAGAATCATAATGTAGACAAAAAAGACACTTTGAAATCTACATATCTCAACATGTTTGAAAACAACATAGAATCAAAGAAGTCAGACCACCATGTCATATTATAAAATATTATTTTTATTGTTGTAGATTATTAATTATTATATCTTTTAGAAACATGACTATAAAAATCACTGAAAACATGATAAATGAGTCACTAAATAATATTGATGTACAATACATACATGAGACTCATAAGGACATCTTTATCAATAATTTTACTATTTTAAATATTTCAACATTTTTTTAGTTTACCCCTTCACAGTATTTAATAATAATTATTTCAATAATTTTATCTTGGACAAATTACACTAACCTCCCTTAAAGTCTTCATAAATAACACAAACACCCGTCCTATATTTTATAGTAAAAACTAATCTCCTTTATTCAAGATATTCGCTGAACGCAAGGGTTTATATCTAATACATTATTTTTCTCTCAAAAAAAATCTAATACATTATTTATTTGCTATATGATTCAATCGTATAGTTCAACATACACGGATTCCATCTCAGATTCAGCTTTTGGTTTTATATATGTGAAAGCAACATGGAGATATTTTTACAAATAATTTGCTTCCGGTCCAAAATATTGGTAGCCAATCAAAATCTGGCCAATCAAAATCTGTTGTTTGGCGGATCCTAACTCAGTCAAAACACGCCAATTTGACTTGGGGAAAGATTTGCAACTGCATGCATTAATGCGCTATATGTAGCATTTTTCAAAGAGAAGAATCAACTTTTCATTGTAAAAAATAAAAAAAGCGTTTACAATATGGTAATCAACTTCCCGTCTCAAAATGAGTGACATAGTTTGATTATATACGTTATTCATATGACATACTTGAATCTTAATTATTTACTACACCTTCCGTCCTAAATTATAAGCAAAAAATACTCATTTTCTTTGTCCTAAATTATAAGCAAAAAAGACAAACTTTTATCATTGTTTCAAAAAAAAATGTTTTTCAAAGAAAAATTAAATGCAAAGTGCATTCAATTTGTTCTCTTTTTCATTTTCTCAATAACCAACAACCAATGAAAATTATTTTTACACCTTCCTATAAAACATTTTTATAATTTTTATCAATATATAATTAAAGATATTAAAAGATAAAAATATAGGTTGGCATGTAAGCAACGGTCAACGATGCCACTTATTTTTGAACGGAGGAGTAATGATATCTATCGTTCTGTCTACTAGTACGTGTCTAGCAACATCAACTGGTCCACATAGCATGATGACAATAAAACCTCATCTTCCTGTGCTTAATTATTTCCACCTAATTACCAAACACTCAACCAAATGAAGCATTTTTCTTTCTTGCTGCCAGTACTTCGTTATGCATACCCACACTTTCTTCTTCTTTTTACTCTAACTGCACTGTGTGTTGTCCCAAACAGAATTGCAGGTTTGGCGCAAGGAAATCAGACTGATTATTTAACATTGCTCCAATTCAAAGATTCAATATCAATTGACCCAAATGGAGTCTTAGATTCTTGGAATAGTTCAACCCATTTTTGCAATTGGCATGGAATCACATGCAGCCCCATCCATCAAAGAGTTACAGAGTTGAACCTACAAGGATATGAGTTACATGGATCAATATCTACTCATATTGGCAATCTCTCTTTTATGAGAAACTTCAACCTTGCAAAGAATAATTTCTTTGGAAACATCCCAGATGATATCGGAAGGTTATTAGAATTGCAACAACTCATTCTCACCAATAACACACTCTCAGGGGAGATTCCTAAAAACTTGACACACTGTTCCAATCTTGAAGGCTTATACTTGAGAGGTAACAATTTGATTGGAAAAATCCCAATTGAAATCACCTCTCTTCAAAAGCTTCAAGAACTTTTTATTCGGAATAACAAGTTAACCGGAAGTGTTCCATCATTTATAGGGAATCTTTCATCCCTAATATCACTTTCCATTGGTTATAACAACTTGGAGGGAAATATTCCGGAAGAAGTTTGTCGCCTCAAAAACTTGACAGGGATAATAATGTTTCACAACAAATTATCTGCTACATTTCCTTCTTGTCTTTACAATATGTCATCTCTTACTATGATCTCAGCTGCAGCTAATCACTTTAATGGCTCTCTTCCTCCTAACATGTTCAATACTCTCCGCAATCTTCAAACTTTAGCAATTGGTGGGAATCAAATATCAGGTCCAATACCTACTTCCATTACAAATGGTTCTTCCTTGACATCATTTGTTATTAGTGAAAACTATTTTGTCGGACATGTTCCAAGTCTAGGAAAGCTACAAGATCTTTGGATGATAAATGTGGGTCAAAATAATCTAGGCAAAAATTCAACCAAGGATTTGGAATTTTTAGAGTCATTGAAAAACTGTAGTAAGTTGGTAGTTGTTTGTATAGCCTATAATAATTTTGGAGGTAGTTTGCCGAATTCAATTGGCAATTTATCCACCCAACTTAGTCAACTATATCTTGGAGGTAATTTCATATCAGGAAAAATTCCTATGGAAATAGGAAATCTAGTTGGCTTGAGTCTCTTGACCATAGAACTTAACCAACTTGATGGAATTATTCCATCTTCTTTTGGGAAGTTTCAAAATATGCAAATGTTGGATTTGAGTCAAAATAAACTGTCAGGAGTTATACCAACCTCCTTCGGCAACCTCAGTCAATTGTATCACCTACGTTTATCAGAAAATATGCTACAAGGAAATATTCCTTCAAGCATAGGAAACTGTCAAAAGTTACAATTCATAGTCCTTTTCCAAAATAATCTTAGTGGAACCATACCCTTAGAGGTTTTTAGTCTTTCCTCTTTATCAATATTACTGGATTTGTCAAAAAACTCATTCAGTGGCAACTTACCGAAAGAAGTCGGTATGCTAACAACAATAGATACCTTAGATGTTTCTGACAATCAACTTTCTGGTAACATTTCTGAAACCATTGGTGAATGCATAAGCTTAGAATATCTTTATTTTCAAGGGAACTCCTTTCACGGAATCATACCATCCTCTTTAGCTTCTCTTAGAGGTCTTCGATATTTAGACCTATCAAGAAATCGGTTGACTGGATCAATTCCTAGTGTTCTGCAAAATATTTCTGTTTTAGAATACTTGAATGTTTCTTTTAACATGTTGGATGGAGAGGTTCCTAAAGAAGGTGTCTTTGGAAATGCTAGTGCATTGGCAGTGACCGGGAACAGTAAGCTTTGTGGAGGTATTTTGCACCTGCACCTACCACCATGTCGTGTCAAGCATATGAAAACGAAAAAACATCATAACTTCCTTTTGATGGCAGTGATAGTTAGTGTGATTGCTTTTGTTATCTTAATGCTTCTTATTATAGCTATCTACTTGAGGAGAAAGAGAAACAAAAAACCATCTTCAGATTCACCAACAATTAACCAATTACCTATGGTTTCCTACCAAGACTTATATCAGGCAACCGATGGGTTCTCGGATATAAACTTGATTGGATCAGGTGGATTCGGTTCCGTGTATAAAGGAAATCTTATGTCAGAAGATAAATTTGTTGCTGTTAAGGTCCTGAACCTTGAAAAGAAGGGAGCTCACAAGAGTTTTATTACTGAATGTAATGCTCTAATAAATATTAGACATCGAAATTTAGTTAAGATTTTAACTTGTTGTTCTAGTATTGATTACAAAGGTCTAGAATTCAAAGCTCTAGTTTTTGAGTACATGAAAAATGGAAGCTTAGAACAATGGTTGCATCCCAGGACAATGAATGCAGATCATCCAAGAACATTGAACTTTGAGCAAAGATTGAATATCATTGTCGATGTTTCTTCTGCATTACATTACCTTCATCATGAATGTGAGCAATTGGTCCTTCACTGTGATCTAAAGCCAAGCAATGTCCTTATTGACGACGATATTGTTGCTCATGTGAGTGATTTTGGCATAGCAAGACTTGTATCATTTGCTGACAATAACTCTCGTCAAGAAACTAGCACAACTGGAATAAAAGGAACCATTGGCTATGCTCCTCCAGGTTTGCCATGAACTTTGAATCATTTAATGTTTCTTTGAATTCTCTTAATGTTGTTGCAGACTCGATATTTTACTTGTTATACAATATTAACAATTTTTCACTATACTTTTAGAGTATGGAATGGGTTCTGAAGTTTCCACACATGGTGATATGTATAGCTTTGGGATGCTTATATTGGAAATGCTTACGGGAAGAAGACCGACAGATGAAATGTTTATAGATGGTCAAAATCTGCGTTTGTATGTTGAAATTTCATTTCCCGATAACATTATGAAGATTTTGGACCCGTATATTGTACCAAGAGTTGAAGAAGCAGCAATAGAAGATGTAAGCAATCGACATCTTATTTCAACGATGGATAAATGCTTTGTTTCCATTTTTAGGATTGGACTTGCTTGTTCAATGGAATCTCTGAGAGAAAGAATGAATATAGAAGATGCCACTAGAGAGCTAAACATAATCAGAAAGACTTTTCTCAGTGGTAAGATAAATTCATATTCCAGGAGTTTTGTTTTGGCTAGTATCTAATTAATATTAAATTTCATCAATGTTGCTATGCATTTCAAAATTCCTAATATGCAACATACAAACTTAATGAGTTTTGTTTTGAATTTCAGGTGTTCACCCTCATCACTTATCAAAGCTGAAATAAACTTCCAGAATAAGTTGAGAAACAGAATTGAATGTAGTATGATACACTGCAAGTGCAACTCTACCCAAGTGTAAAATAGTTTGCTAAATTTTCTCTTGTCTTGCTATTTGAATGCATGAATTCATCATCCATGTAACATAAAACATTATTTAATGAATCCAATATAGGACCACAATAAGCCAACTGAAGGTTTGAAATTCATTCACCAATTTGGCATTAAAGTTGTAATGTAGATATCATTTTTTTAATTCTGATCATGTTTTACTTCTATTAGCTGCATTTATTGTCTTATCAAAGTTATGTAGATTATTTTTATATATTTGTTGTATAAATGATTAAAGATAACATGGAGGCCAAGTTTTATTCATTAATTAAACATACATTAATAAAATAAAATTCATAACGTATAGGTTTTGCCACAGTAAACTTATTCTTTTTTATGAAGGTCTGTTTTATCAAACATTTTTTCATTTAGATTAAAATACTCATACCTATGTTTTTCAAAAACCAACACTAAAGGATACAAATTAATGTAATTTGTGTTTAATAATTAATTTTTTTTGTTTTCTCTTCCACCGTGGACTCTCCCACGCTCACTTTCTCTTTCCCTCCAGCCACACTCTCTCTCCAAGTTCAGGATGATTAACACCACCATTAATCAGAATTGCATTTGACAGAACATTAAAAATTGAAGCCTCAAGGGCTTTTCAATGACACACAAGATTTCCCTGTTTGCAAATGTGACGAATAAAATCAAGGTTTAATAGCAGTTTTGGCCTCCTATATTTCAAGAAGTTGCGATTTTAGCCTCCTAAGAAAATAAGATACAAAACCGCCGCCTATTGCAGAAAATAAAATAGACCTTCATGAAAATAAGTGGATCTATTGCAGAAAACTCATTTTTCAAATTAATTAATAACTTTGAATTTGAAGATGTTCCACACCTTGGACAGGCGTACCATCCCTTCACATATTTGTCTAACCAAGCATGAAATTTCGTCTCTCATTTCAAACTAATATTGCGTGAGACTGATTGTGATATACAATATTGTGGTATGAAATTCAAATAACATTTTGGCCCTCATATTACCACAATAAAAGTGTCAACCAGCACAAAAAGTATTTAGGAAGACACCAAAAGATCCAAGAAACAATTTAAATTGAATGAAAAAACAAGAACCAACAAAGGAGGAGGAAAAAAAATTAAACTATAGCAGTGTGACACATCAAAGAGTTTTGTCTCTAAACATTGTAGTGAAATTTGAATAAGACAATCTTCGATTTAAACCAACAAAACACAAGAAGTTTAACCTACTTAATGATGGAATGAATAGGCTCTTTCTTATGTTAACGAATATGCTCCTCCTTATATTAAAAAATACGCTTATTTCTCTTTTTCCATATAACATAAACAAATGCTAACCAAATCATTTTGAAGGCTAGACAAATGTATTTTGAAAAACCTCCCAAGCCACATAAGTGATAAAGATGAAATAAAATGTTGCGAGTTGATGCTGACCATCTATTACTCAATATTTTATTTTTTCTGATATTTAAATAACATCACCCAAACATATATAATTCCAAGGTAAGAAACATCTTATGTTGAGATAATTGTAAAAAGGACAGAACTAAAGCGCATTTTTTTAAGATGATTTTCATGTGGTTTGTCTTCACGTAAAATTCACTTATTGTGCAATGTTCTTATAACAAACTTTGATTTGAGAAATCATTGGTTGCTACTTATCAATATATATTTTTGTGAAGAACCACACAAAACACATAAGAAAATAATAGAGAAAATTGCTCTTCTCCCATCAAATTTTGTTTACTCCCATACAAACTGACGAAAATAACCCAAACATTACTTAGGTTCTAAACTATAAGGCCAAAGTTCGAAAAATATATAATCATCCTTTTAAATCCAACTCAAAATCTGTTAGGTTCTAATCTTAACAAAAACATAAATGAAAAATCTATACTATATACCACATTTCTAGACTGTATATCTTTTACAATATCAACGAGATGTATGAAATTTTTTATGAAAAAAACATCGTATACCGTATTTGAATTTTTTTAGGCCCTCTCCTGAGCCGCCTTCTAACAACGTCTATGTATAATAAGAGGGATGGTAAATTTGGATTATTCAGATATATAAATTTATATCTAAAATTAAATGTTTTAGATTATTTAAAAGTCATGTTAATTTACCAAAATAAAATTATTTAAAATTCATGAAAATTAACATTTAAAAGTATTCCAATATCCATAGATGATCAGTATTCTACCGAATATGTATAAACTGCATGTTAATGCCCAAGAGTAGTCCTCATGAGATATTGCAACTTGAAGAAACATTTTTTTGACGAAATAAAAAAAAACGAAATAGAAAAAAAAACATTTGACTTGTAACGCAACATAAGGTAAATCTCAATAGCAATGTCTTGAAATTGCAACTTGCAAATTTCCTGAGCTGTTCTCTCAAGATAAAAAAAAAAGTTTCCTGAGCTGTGAATGATACATATATCCGTTTTGTCTTGAATTTGATTTCCTCTTCATTTTAGGATTTCCAGAATCTGCAAGAATACATACGCATTTATATGTTATCCGCAAGAATGTAATAATAACACTTGCTATAACCAAAGAAAAACTCTATTGTAAGTTAACAAAATTTATTAACTCACCATGATTATTTATTTTTTTGACGAGCTTCTCAAAGAAATAATAAACCATTCATCCAATGATCCAATCGCATATCAAAAGAGTAAAACTAAATATGTAAATGATTTATTATAATTTGTAATGTAAAATAAGTTTATTTAATACCTTGAAAGTGTTCGGAGCTAGATTGATCATCGGCTCGAACAATATGGACTTTAAATAAGATATTTGTACTATCAGTCATCTCAAACACACAAGTGTCACCAACTTTAAAATTATATTGGTTAAATATGTTTTTAGTCCTATAAATATACCAACTTTTCATTTTAGTCTCTCAAAAATTTTCCTTCAACTTTTAGTCCCTATAAAATTTTCAATCACTACTTTTAGTCCCTATTTTTAAGTTAATTTTTGTATTTTTTTAATGAAATTGTGTAGAAATATGTAAAATATTGTAAAATA
>Ga0209282_1001213_pt1 | contig 13928 bp, 5 predicted proteins | sample Mtrugardesep15_FD_187529 | JGI IMG/M metagenome (GOLD analysis project Ga0209282, IMG submission 187529) | Root nodule microbial communities of legume samples collected from California, USA - M. trunc garden sep15 (SPAdes) (version 2) | ecosystem: Host-associated > Plants > Roots > Nodule...
ATTCTAGAGGCTACATCTCATGCTTTTGATATCAAAAGCATGAGATGTAGCCTCTAGAATCTTGTATGGTTTATTGGATATATTGATCCAATTTCATATATATTTAGATGAGCGGTGAGTTCAGTAAAATCATCACGACTCTTTGATTTTGTTAAGTCTTTAAATTATAGTTTTTGTCAAAATTACGATGGTTTACTATGATACTCTCAATCTCATCACGAGTCCAAACACGAACTTCATATTTCCAATGAGAATATAAAATCAATCGTCAAGAAAAAAGAAAAGAATATGGAATCCAAGAGAGAAAGAGATAGAGTCTCCATGTAGCTAGATGCATGAGAAGGACATGAATTGTGGATTCCTTATACCAAAGTAGCATAAGATTTTAAACGGTCGTTATAATAGATAGCTGAAAATTCCATGCATTAGGGAATTTGGAGGTCTAAAGCAAGCCTTCTTTATGACAATGACATCTAAGATTCATATGTTAAGAAAATTATTTTCATTCACAAGTGTCATTAGGGAGCCATTGCTTTCCAAGCACTTTATAGGCATGTGGTGTAGTGCATTGCCATAAATAAATACATACCACTAGATGAGAAGTCCTAATTCAGGAACCTCACTCTCTTATATATAGTATAAGAAAATAATATATTTCAGAAATTTTGTTTAGCAAACAAAGTGTATTAGTTAAGCAAGGTTTCCGGTTTAAAAATTACTTCTATTCTTTATATCTCAATAATTTTTCTATTCTTCACTTTTATAATAAACAAAAAAAGATTAAATTAAAAAAAATACAATACAAAATACAGTTGCTCATTGTCCTTTGGAAAAACTAGATTTGGAAATAATTTTCTAGAAGATATTGTCCTTTTCTTTCTATGGTAAAAAAAGGTGTATAATGCACAACCCTAATGCTACTAATCAAACCATACAGGTGGTCCTTCATTTTATCACTTTAAAAAATTCCAATAGATACCATACCACCTTCGTTAGTACAATCATTATTCAAGTTGCATGGTGATACTGTGGATCCAATTTGATTCACATAAAATATTGCAATATCAGAAAAATAGTTTAATACGAAAATAATTCCATGGTACATTTATTATTAATTTGTCAGTTTGTCACAAACAAGTATATCCAACTCATCTAGAAAGCATGATATGATATCACATGGAAGAAAATCATAATTTTTGTTGCATATTTTTAATTTCTCTTGTAGGCGGTGCCTCAAACAACACATGAGATTCCGGTTCGTATTCTGCAATTTAAAATGCTTCACCTAACTATATAATATACATAATATTAAAAAATATGTATTTAATTCGTACTTTAGATATGTAATATGTAATAGAACCAAAGAAAATATTCATAAGAAAGAGAATAATACTATGATTGCAAATATCATAATGGCTGACGCAACTAAACACACCACTGTTCAATTTTATTTTTTGATTCTAAAGAAGACATAAATGGTGGGTCAAGTCTTTGGGACTGTTCTGTTTATAACCATTCCACTTGCAATTTGATTCTATGTTTTCACTAAGAAACAAAGGGTGTCCTAAGATGTGGGATTATTTTAATAAGGTAGGCCATGCCATTATGAGCCGTCAAAGCCTAATTTGCTACTATAACTAATGCTTGTGTTGTGTAAACCAAGTACGAAGTGTAATAATTTTTAGACAAATATTAGGTAAATATTTGAATGATAAAAATTACATGATTTTGTGCATGTTTGTGCATGATGCAAGAAAACTAATGAAGTTGTCTTGGGTAGGGTGGGCATGGTTCAGTTTGAGATGAAAACTGAACCAAACTGAATTGTTTGTTAAATTTAAAATAACTGAACTGAATTGAATTATTTTGTATTTCAAACGGCACTGAACTGTTTCAAACCGAACTGAACTGTTTCGAACTGAACTAAACTGTTATTATTGATATCGTTGAAAAAATATTTAAAAAAAAAAAACAAATGAAATTGAGTTTTAGTTATAGAACAGAACTGTTCCGAACTGAATTGAACTGTTTCGAATCGAACTGAACTGAATTGAAATGTTTTAGTTCAGTTTCAGAACTGTTAGTAATGGTTCAGTTCTTTTTTTGGTTCAGTTCAGCAGTTCAATTTTTGGTTTTTTTGCCCACCTCTAGTCTTCTCTAGTCTTGGGAAATGTATAAGTTTACTCCTTTTTGTAGGTGTTTCTAGTTCGATTGGATTATTCTTAATGATCTTACGTTGGCTTTGAAGAATGATGCCCCAATTAACAGAATATGAGTATCTATCCATGAATATTTTTTCAGCATGTTTAGATCATATCTAAATATAAATTACTATATTACTATATCAATTTTTTAATGTTAATCTTGATAATTAGTTGCACCTAAATCTGAATTTTGCTTGAAGCGTGAACACGGGAAAGTGGCCGGAGCTTTGGTCTATAACGTGTCACTCTTTGGATGTTGAGGAATAAAGAGGAGTATTGTACGGGCTTTGAGAGACCTCAACAGTTGTGGAAGCAAGTTATAAATTAAGCTATGAGATACATGGCAACGAGTTATATTAATCATGATGATGTGAATGCAAAGCAACAAATTATGGTTAGTTGGACTTTACTGCTCTCACGCTGGGTTAAAATCAACTCAGATGGAGCGTGTCAAGGTGGCTTGCGAGCGGGGTGTGGTGGTTTGATTAGAGGAAATGCGGGAGAGTGACTATGCAGTTTTTTAAAAAAATTTGGACAAATGTAGTGCATATCTTGCAGAGTTGTGGGGTGTTTTTGGAGAGTTTGAGGTTAGCCGGAGATATGGATTTAGCAAGGTAGAGGTGCATGTGGATTCTAAAGTGGTTGTGGAGAACTTAAACAGTGATGGTGATGTTGGAGCTGCAAGGTTTCAGTTAGTTTAAAAAATTCGCCAATTGTTGGATTTAGATTGGGAGGTTAAGGTGTGTCACATGTACCGCGAAGATAACTTTTGTGCGGACGTTTTAGCAGCGATGGGTTGTAGAAGAGGTTCCAAGATGATTATTTATGAGCAACAAAAATAAACTTTTCCTATGGTGGGAAAGGGTGAGAAAGGATTCATCTTTCCCATGTTAAATGTCACCTAATATATAATCTAAAATTTAAGTTGTAACGAACATTAAACACAATTTTTTTGATAACGATTAAACCCAAATTTGATCATAAACAATAAACTATATAACTTAAGATAATTCTATACGCATTCCGAGTAATATGAAATCAATAATAAACTTAAAAATTCACCACATTAAAATATATATTCATAACCAAGTATAATATAAATGAAAAATATATATTTTACCCTTAAAAGAATTTGAATTAATAAAATGTAGGATATAATTATAAACTAACATTTATTAGGTCATAAATCTCAATCATGAGAACAAAAATGATCATGCACTTCTAAATTTGGAGAACTGTCATTGTCATCGTTAATATTTGAAACCATTTTCGTAAATCAACCCACTTGTAACACTTTCTTTGGTACAATCCACTTGTATAATTTACCTGAAATGAATGGGAAACTATAGGAGAGTATTAGAATAACAGTATGGGATTAAGATGCTTGTTTAATACAGTAGGTCCCATTCTGCCAAATGCAACCACTTTCAACGGGGCCTCCTGTCACGGTTAGAGTTGAGTGTGTGACCCACTTTACTGCGTACTCCACAATCTAAGGTCCATACAAATTTGTCAGAACTCATAACTCAATAATCAAATAATAGGGTTAAGGAAGAAAAAGATGCTAGAAAGAAAGACATTTTTTTTATGAATAGTTGCAAGAAAGGCTAAAGATATGTTTGGTTCTTCAACAGAAAATATTATGAAAAAACAGAAAATAGGTTTTAAAAAATTATAATGGAGTTATTTTCCAAGACGTGTTTGTTAGGGTTTATATTTTTATATAAGTATGCAATGTTTGTCAATTAAATCCATTCAATTGATAAAATTTGAGTTGTATTTTTCTTTGTGAAATACCATAATTACAGTACCTACGACCTGATAGCACAACCAAGGAAGTGGGAACACCTGAAGTCACACACTCTTAACATAACTACCATGGTCCTGCTTCTGTATAGTGCATGCTTTGTTCTGCCAAAGGTTTTTGTCCTTCCTGACAACAAGAAAAGGTTTCTCTGTGCTAGGAATTATTACGACAAACTTTTGATAAAATTATTATATGATTGCCACTCCGTCATTTTTTCTTAATTATTTTTGGCTAGTGTGCAAGAAATAATAAAGAAGAAGACTTATTTGTGTACATCATTGATCCATTTTACATCAAGAGAGAGATAGAAATAGAGAAAGTGATACGATAAATATAATAAAAAGATAAAGATAGAGAAAAAATGAGGTGTTGAATTGAATGTGCGTAGAAAAAGTGCAGATGTAAAAATATAAAAGTTAGAAATAGAATAAACAAATTATGTGTTTTTCATAAAGCATCATTGCAAATAACTTTGATGTTTTTGCATATTTCAAAAATCAACTCGGTATAAAACCAACTTGTTTAGAAGGGTTTCGTACCTACCTTACAAATGTGAGTTCAAGTGTCTATGCCGGTGTGATGAGTGACCGTAGAAGCCCCCCGGCAAGCTAGATTCATGGTTATGGAACGGAAATCCTTCAAGTACGTTTTCTGTTATGTCGGCATATCTTTTGTTTTTACTTCGGTTTATGTTAGATGGTGGTGATCATATCTAAAGGTTTGTTTAGTTCAACGGAATGGAGGAGTAGAGAGATTTAAAATAAGAGATCAGAAGCGGAGGAGAGGAAAGATATTTTTATTAAACATATGTTTGGTTCAAAAGAAGAATATAACAAAGAGATAATTTTGTCAATGTATTAAAAATTAAAATGATACATATTCCTTCCCTTCGTCTTTAGAAAATCCTAGTTTAGGGAGAAGGAAAAAATTATGTTAGGAGGGATTTGGCTCGTCTCCTTTCTCATTTCCTTCTTCTTTTAAAAATTGAATCAAACATAAAAATTAAAGTGATTGTTTTTTGTGAGAAAGTTGGTATTGGATCGATTACCTACTAGGATGATTTTCTGAGGCAGGCATTATTACTTGGAATAATTGCTCTAGAAATGTTTTTTTATTTTTACAAGAAGAATTGGGCAGTCATGTCTTATATTCATGTTATTTACTGTATAATATTTGGTGTCTGATTTATGATTGGTTTGGTATATTCAGAGTGTGGGGGTATGATGCAAATATTAACTTTCTACATCATGGTCTTTAGGTAAGAAGAGTTACAAAGTGATGATCTATTTTATTTGGAGTATTGTTGTTTTGTATTTGTGGGGCATGCGTATCAAAATAATTTTCAAGGGGATCCGCAAATCATTTAATTATATTGTGGCTCGGATGAAAAAAATGTATTTTGGGGCTAGGATGAAATGAAATATCTAAAGTCTATATACTCTTAACATTGTCTTATAATGTATTAGGTTAGAGTACTCCTTGTACTCTATGTTTTAATAATTAAAAAAAAAATGTAAAGTGAAGTTATTTTTCCAATTACAATGTATATGAATCAAACATAACTAACAACACAATGATGAAATTATGTTACTCAAGAAGATAATTAGTTTTAGAACCCTGCTATATACAACGAAATAATTTTCATGAATGCATCACGAAACCAAATTCAATTAATGAGAAAGTTGGCTTTAGCGAAATTCAAAGGTCTTATGCAAACATGGAAAAGTCAACAAATAATGACTTTGTAGAATACACACGTTGCTACATGCAGCCTTAACAGGGACCGGGTTTTTAGGACCGGGCTAAAAAACTCTTTAAAAATCTGGACTCGATATTTAAGACTCAAGCCCTATAATTATTCGGGTTAAGCAAGTTGACTCATTTTGACAGCTATAGGTGTAACTAGTATTACGCCTCAATTTTAAGATTTTCTTTGATCATGTGCATTTATATTAGGTACCAAGACTTAATGGTATAAATCTAGCTTTTAATAAAAGATTTTGCCATATTTAGAGAAAGGAAATATTTGCTTCTTCTATGGATTGGTTCAACCAAGATACGATCTCCAATCAACTGAATACTATAACTATTGTTCTCATCATGAAAAACGACAACCCTATGAAATATTTTCTTTTAGGGTTCTCCTTTTTTATAGGGTGTCCTTGACAATAATACATTGTTTTGAGTGTTTTCAATTTTAAAAATAGATGGGATATTATTGAAAATACTGAATAAAAAAATAATACATTGTTTTGAGTGTTTTCGAAAGGAAAATGATATGTGTTGCGAGAGACTTCTTCACGACAACCTCACGAGAGAGCAATTATAACTGCATCATTAATTTTTTTCATAATCAAAGCCATAATTGTATTCCATTGAAAAGAAAATTTAACGGTTCAAAACATTCGTGATAGGATTCGCTAAATTCTCTCTCGCTAGGAATAGCATGACTCTTTTCGAAATTACATTATCTTCTAGCTTATTTACTCTCTGTTAGAATTGAAAATCTTTGTTGGGCTATATAATAGGCAAGATACACTTTTAGTTCCTTAACTTAATTTTTAATTTTAGTAACAATTTGGTCATTTATCATTTGTTTTGATTTTAATTTTGTCCTTTTGGTCCATTTGCATTTGAATTTTCAAGCTTCAAATCTAATATTTATATGCAAACATAGATGAAGACCATAGATTTGAAGATTGAGAGGCCATAAAAAAATAAAAACGTGAATTTTAAGCTTGAAAATCAATATATATTTTTTGGTACAAACTAAAAATATAATTTTTCCTATATATTATTGTGTCTCTGATAGATTATGTCTTAATTAAATCTCAAATTTCCTAAACACAACTTTTTAAATTACTCAATGTTTAACCGTGGTCACATCTATAAGTACTCTCATATTTTTTATGATGTCTTAATATATTTTTTATGTTTACCTATTTTTTTGAATGAGATGACTTAGCTTTCCTTATGTAAAAAACTCATTAAAAAACTCTTAATTTTTATTTTAGTTTATGCTTCAACATCAAATCTCTTGTTAACTCAAATATCAAGATAGAAGACAATGTGTTTCTAACTCCATCCCATTGCATTGCCTCACAATAAAGTGGGATTGATTAACACTAATGATCCAAAGAATCTCTTATTAGGTTCTCTTAATACTCAAATTCACTCATTCACTACATCAATAATAGTTAAATTGAGACTAAACATCATTGTCATGTTCTCTTAAAACTTGAATTCACGCATTCACTGCATTAGTGATAGTTGAATTGAGATCAAACATCCTTATTAGATTCTCTTAAAACTCGAATTCACTACATCATAATAGTTGATTTGAGATCAAACGATTGTAGTACATTTTTTAAGGTTGGTTTTAGTTTTAAACAAAAACAATAATAAAATAAAAAACTAGAATGTCTAATCTCAATCTAATAAATACCAATCGTGACTTTGTGAATGTGTGACTTCAATCCGATTTAGATTTCTTCCCAAGCTTTCTTATCGAATTTTATACAAAATAAAAAATTACAACCTGTCATTGTTTTCCGACGTGGCGCTGATAAAGAAAGCATACGTCTATAAATAAAATGGTACATACTATATATCAAAGAAGAAATGGTACTTAAGTTGACATACGTGTACTTGTAAAACGACAAAGTTGGCATACGTCTCTAATTCATGTTTGCATCTCTAATTTTCTTTAGCAACGAGCTTACTCAAATAATTTATATATAGTTTCTTATCAATGGTTAATGTTTGGAGTTTCGAGGAAGCTTACAATGACTTGGATAATCATGTTTGATTAAAAGAAACCTCATAAATGAAATTTACACTAGATCTTCATACAATATTTTAAGACATTATGTATATTAGTTATCTAACTTATATGTTGCTCAATATACACTCTTGCATCTAATGTAGAAGTTTAACTCATACATGACACATTAATATCTCTCCTCTAAGTGTGAGACTATCTGTATATATGATATGGTGAGATAGCCAAATAAGATCAGAGGCACCACATGGTAAAATATACAGGTTAGTGGTTGTTTCATAGAGGGATGTATTTGCTCATTTCTTTCAATAGAATATAGAAAGTAAAATATTAAAAGAAAGAAGATGAAAAACCTAAGGAATATGTGTTTTATCTGTGAGAGTATATGGAATAGATTGAGTTGTTGGTAATTTTATGGATTTGTTAAAAGAGTTCAAAATTATCGGATAATTATGCTACCAAACTAATAGACTCGATAAAAAAATGTCACATCAATTTAAAATGTATAATGTACATATATTTTGTCAACTCAGCAGAAACATCTATATTTTTTCATTGTTAAATCCCACCAAAGACTAAAAGTGAAGGAATTTGAAATAATAGAGGTTGAATAACAAATATGCATGAAAACGAATGACATCCGAGAACTAAAACTTAAGATAAAAAATTAAATAAATGACACCCAAAAACTAACAAAACAAATCATTATAATGTTGGAACTTCCATGAGAACCTACATTGGGTTTTATCGTCATATTATGCTAAGAGCAACCATATAAGTGAGATTGACATCACATCTTTACCCAAAGTCGTAAGACATTAGGTATATGGATAATCTCCCTTATATGTTTCTCAACAACTACCATTGCATCTAATGTCGAATTTTAACTCACAATTGACACATTAACATCTCTCCATTAAGTAAAAGACTATATGTGAACGTGGTCCACCACCAAGAACCACTTCCTCTCCCCAAAATGTTGAATCGGGATATGATATCATTGTTGGGTCATCTAGGGAAGTCATTACTAATGTGAATCGACACATTGCATAAAGAGCAACCACAAAAGTGGTATGTGGTAATGATACCACATCTTAATTCAAAATTTGAAGGCTTAAATATATTAGTTTTTTCACTTATTTGTTGGTCAACCTCCACTTTTTAATTTAATGTTGGTTTTAACCGACACTTGATATATCACGATACTTTATCCCTCGACGAAATTCTAGCCTGTGCTTGACATGGGTGTCCATACTAGTGTTATTTATAAGGAGAGAATTACTCACGAAAGACTTACACACATCAAATTAGCCATTTAAATCTCATGGTTTCTGAAAAACACAGCAGGTCTAAGTGAAATTATTTAAGCCTTCATTCATTTATGCAACTTGAGTTACTCGCTCTTGTTGTTGTCGTGATCAATTAAGTTCGCAATGCTTAGGGTGTGCTTGTTTTAAGTTTATCAAATTTATTTTTATGAATAACATTCATTGGAACATAAAGATGAGAATTTTATTCCCTCAAAAAAAATATGGGAATTTTATTCCAAAGTATATAGAAAAAAAATATGTTTGTTTAACATTATAATATTCATGGGAACAATAAAAATATGAATTATTATAGATAATTACATATGATTTTATTCTCATCAGGAATTTTATTCCAACCATTTTCTTTGGAAAAAATCTTCTATTCCCATAAACGTTTTATTTCCAAGAATAAAATTTAGTAAACTTATAACAAACATAGACATGCATGTTTTTATCTTTTAATTCCCAAGAATATACGAATATAACTTGAAACAAACGCACCTTTAGCACCCTTAGCATTAAATGGAGAGTTCCATTTAAATAGAAATAGATACAAACATTAAATAATGGATCCTACAACTAAATGAATTCAACCATCATTTAGGGTGTGTTTGGTTGCGAGAATAAATTGAGAAGAGGGAAAGAGGTGAGAAAGAGTATGAGAAGAGAGAAAGAGATGAGAAATAAAGTAGATTTAATGTATTGTTTGGTATAAAAGAAAGAGAAGAGAAATAGGAAAGAGAAAAGTTTGTTAAATTTATAAAAAGACAAAAATATCCTTGTGCTAACAACTTAATATTTTTATTAATATAAAGTTTTTGTGAAGAAAATTATACACAATTATATTGTTTATATTTGTAAACAATATTTTTATAAAAGTAAAGCATACGGAAGTTTTTTATTTGTCATGATTTATCTTCTTTTTTTTTGCGTTATGGTAGAGTTTTTTTTAAATTGCAAAATGTTTTCAAATTATACTATCTTTTTTTTAAGTTATACTATCTTTTAAATTATACTATCTTGAAATGGAAAGTGAGCTCACAAAAATAATGAAGCAGATATGAATTAATCAGTTAAAAATTAATCTTCAAGTTTTAGAATTAATCTTTGTAACATGTAACATGGGAAGGAGAAAGGTTTTGTATTAGTGTAAGGGCAAAATTGGAAGATTAGAATATTGTTCCTTTCTTCCTTCTTTCTTCGCATGCTAGCCGAGAAAAGAAAAAGGTGTAGGTCCCACCCTTTTTTTAGTCTCTCTTCAAGTTTTCCTCGTATCAAACAGGAGAAATACGGTTTTTCTCTCCAACTTCTCTCTTTAATTTCTCTCTTCTCAATTTCACTTCAACCAAACACAGTGATAACTAAGTAAATTTATCCGAAGAAAAAAAGTAAATTTATCCGAAGACTAATTTGTTTAATTATTTACTCTCAGTAAAAAAAAAATGTTTATTTACTCAAACCAAGATCTGAATGTAAGTATGTAACCAAAAAAAAAAACAAAGACCAGCAGAATACTGATTTGTCCTTTTTTTCCCCGCACTATTAACAGCACAGTAAAAACAAAACAAAAGCAGCAAAATCCTTGTCATGTGTTTTAGTGGTAGGCATGACATGAGATTAAAGTCTTAAAATGGAAAGTCCCATTTAAGATTCACATGTTTCATTTGGGTTGATTTCCATTCATCTGCCTCAAAATTAACGAGTTATTATCCCACACACACCACCACACTGACGTCCCATTAACGACAAAACTTTATATTATAATCAACTTTCATTTCATTTCATTTTTTAATCTCATATGTCGTCATTGCCTAAATAAAATTACACTCCCAGTATTTTAATTTCTCTTCATTCACTTCCACATAGTACAATACACCATAACAATCGAGAGTAGTTGAATGAGATGACACGAGTCTCTGTTAACTTAATTAAAATATTATGTTTATATCCAAATATAAAGATAATTTACTAGTTTTTTAAGCCTATAAAGATCAAAATATTAGTTTATATAGTTACACGCAGATGATATTCGATACCTCGAGACAATATAAATTCAGACAAAATGAACACCAAACTCAAATTCAAATGAAATTCCAACATTATATATAGAGAGCAAAGTTGCAACCATTTTTTCCTCAGCTCAAGCTCAAGAGCAATGGACTCATAACATTAGTAGTAGAAAAATATTAAAAATTTGTGAATATTTATTTTTTCTTTTTCTTAATAAAATCTCATAATTTCAATTCCCACGGCGGTGCAACTTATTTCCGCCGCCGTATATGGCGAAAGGTCGGAAATTAACAACCAGCCGGAGTGAACGTTTCTTAGGAACATACGGTTACTCTCACAACCAAAGCTCCGCAGCTGCAGCCGATCCATCGGAGCTCCGGGAAGAGGATATCTGGTCCACAGATGTCGGTTCCGGTGAAGTTGACTTGAATTTCTCCGATGAGTGGGAATCACCAAACACTGAAACCGCTGAGATCAACGGCGGTGGTTCTGGCTCATCGTATCGGAACCGGCGTCGGATTACTCAAAACAGCGATGAACACCGTCAATTAGGTGGATTATCACTTGCGTTTGAAGATCCGGAGATAAACTCCACGGCGGCGACAGCGAGGATTGTGCATCAGTTCCGTGCACACGACGGCGTTGCGTCTTCGCCTTCGACACGTGGACGGCACATGGCGACATCGTTGCCGGTGAACGTGCCGGATTGGAGTAAGATACTCCGAGTTGACTCGGTTGAGTCGTTACACGATGATAGTTTCGACGACGATGATGAATCGGAGATGGTTCCGCCGCATGAATATTTGGCGCGTAGCCGTAAGAATGCAGCGAAATCGGTTTTCGAAGGTGTAGGTCGAACTTTGAAAGGTCGTGATTTGAGCCGGGTTCGAGATGCTGTTTGGAGTCAGACCGGGTTCGATGGTTGAAACTTGAATATCCGGTTCAGGTGGTGGTTTTTGATTGTTTAAACTGGTTTTTTGTTGCTTCCGCCTTGTGTTTGTAATCTTAGTTAATTATTATTGTTATTGTTATTATTGTGGTTGATTAATTAATTGTTAATCAGATTCCACTTGGTGGTTGTTTGGTTAATAGTATAAATTTGTTTAATTATGATTACGATTAGAAGTGGTGGTTTATGGGCAATGATTCGGTTGGGTGGGACTTGGGTGATTAGAGTCCAACTCAGTGGCCAGTGAGCCTAATTAAGCAGCAAGCAAGTGCTAAACTGCTAATTAGCTTGTAATAATTATTGAAATGGAATTGTAATTTATGATCAAGGTTATTGTCTCATATGCTTAAGGTCACTTCAAGTTTGATTTGGATAATGATTTAATTCAGGTGATTTTGGATAATCAATGTTGATTTTGGATAATTAGCTGTTTATTGCTAATTAGTGAAAGGGAGAGCTATATATTCCATACATATAAGACATGATATCATGATGAAGATGATGAAACCCACAGCACAAAGAGATTAATAGGTTTCTTTGCAATTTGCAACAAACCTAGTTAATTTTTAATTATTAATATTTTTTTATCAAAATAATATTGTAAGCAGTTAGCCACAAAAGACAAAAAGAAATTTATGATTAATTTAATTATTTATTAATAATTTTTAGAGGTGATTTAATGATTAATAATAGGTTTGTGAAAACTACCAACAAAATGGTTTTGACAAGAATGAGACAAGCAATGAGAATCACACAAATTGTTGACCATTCCTTCTTTAAGGAGTAAGGACAGTTTGGTTAGTTGGTTCTTTGTGCAAGTAATGAGAATCACACAAATTGTTGATCAATCCTTTTTTAAACAAGGACCCATTTTGTCAAGAGAAAGAAAATATCAAGTTGTTTTAAATATAATATGGGTGCTCTTATTCCCCTTTTACCTTTTTTATATTAGAGTAAGTAAAAAAATGTAACTGATCTATAAAATGCAACTAGTCGTTGAAGTTATAAAGAAACCAAAGTTAAATTTTAAATAAAAATATACACTTTTCCTTGATACAAAATAAATAGTACTCTCTTCAAAAAAATAAAATAATAGTACTTGTTTTGTGAACCGTGTATATGGCAGAATTGTGTGGTGTGTTCGAGGGGTTGAATGTATGTTTGAAGGTTGGGATTTGCAACTATGGAGGTTTATGTTGACTCCATTAAAATATGTCTATATTCATTGTTAATTAATATTTACAAATATTCATTAGCAATCATTTAGTTAATGAATATTTACAATTCAAACATACAATGAATATAGACATATTCTAATACTAACCAAGCGATTTATTTTCTTGATTCGAAGGTCACCGCTTTTTAAATATTCCAACCCTGAATTCCATTCATCATTCTTCTTCCTTTCATCATTTTTCCTAACCTCATCCTTCTCATGTAACATCCTAATCCTCCAACCACAATTCCTCATAGGCCAATCTCTCAAGTGGTCTACGTCCAGTTTATTTTTTTTGACAAAAACAAAACGATATTCATTCATTCAAATCGATAGAATACATCAGATACAATAACATCATCATCAATATCACTAAAAACGTAAAGGATGAAACTACGAACATACTCACAACATCCAAGTTAATAGCATACAACGGCAAAATGACTACAAATAATATGATCAAATCTAAATCACCAGAATACCCATGTTTCCGAATCTGCAACGTTGACCTCCAAATCATTGATTGAATCTGTAATTGATTGACTGAAGTTGATCTTTCAATAGGAACAAAAGAACACCGCAACAAGACGCGAAATCAAACAACGCCGCACAAGACGACGAACAACACAACGTCACACTCGGACGACGAAA
>Ga0209282_1001214_pt1 | contig 13926 bp, 10 predicted proteins | sample Mtrugardesep15_FD_187529 | JGI IMG/M metagenome (GOLD analysis project Ga0209282, IMG submission 187529) | Root nodule microbial communities of legume samples collected from California, USA - M. trunc garden sep15 (SPAdes) (version 2) | ecosystem: Host-associated > Plants > Roots > Nodule...
TTCAATGTGACAGTTCTGTTAAAAACAAGCTTTTCTGGAGTAGAATCCTGGTCGACCACAAAATAACCTGGAATTGCAAGTACAAAGATCATAAGTTATGCCAAAAAAGAATGAAATGGATCGACCTACATAACCACCAAGTTATCGAAGCACATTACCTAATCTTTCAAACTGGAAACTGTCCCCAACTTTTGCATCACGGAGCGAGGGTAAACCAAATGCATTTGGAATTACCTCTTTTGAATGAGGGTTCAGATCGCCAAGCCAATTGTCAAGTTCGGCAGGATTCTGTTGAAGTGATTTAGATGAAAGGTGCAGAGAAATATGATTAGAAACAAGGGTATAAATGTAAACTAGTACTCAGACATGCAGATAACCAACCTCTGATAGGAACAGCCTATCAAACAGCCTGACTTCGACCTTCAATGGATCAACTTCATGAGCAGGTTGTGCAACCCAATGGAGAACACCCTATCAGTAAAAAAAATTGTAGATCACTACCAATCTGATCTTAGGAACACATTAATTTAAACTAATAAACATAACAAAGTTTGTAAACCTTAGGCTTTGTCTTCTTTGAAGGATCATACTCGGCCCGAATTTCAAGAATAGTCTCAATGTCATCAGCTAGAATAACTTCAGTGCACTTTATAGGAAATGCATATCTGCATAAAACACCAAACATTTTGAAACAAAAAAATGGACAAATAACTACCAATAAAGTGTTAATTCATTCCTTCTACTAACCTGAGTATCGCAGATTTCCCAGGAGCAAGGCCGTAGTAATCTTTTGAATCTTTCATACGGAAATCCGTACGTTCAATATATACAACATTGGAAAAGGGAATCTAATAACAAATACATGACAAAAAATCAGAGACATAAAGACATAACGCAAGGGTACCAGCACCATATCAAGAAGTAAAAATTTTAAAAATAATTAAGTCGGTGAATCTGATAGGGACTACTACTGGTTCAAATTCAGTTTATATCCCTTAGGTCGCACAATTTGTGTGCCGTATCCATGAGGTACAAGGTCATTCACCGTTTAACCCATTGTCATCACCAGTACCACCAGCAACACGCTCATTTAAGGAGAAAGAGGGATCTTTCGAGAGTGATGGAGCTATCTATGAATATTGGACATCACGGGCTTCATTTTCCAGAGCAGCCCAATGGAACTCATAATTACAGTCACCGATGGAATTAAGGCGAGAGAATCCAAGAGGGGGTTGGTTATCCATGAAATTGGGATTTTCATAGTCCAGTCAACCCACCATCAACACTGGACCTCATCAACCTAGTTTCCTCAAAAGAGGCATGTTCCACTTCTGAATCCATCTGATCCATTCTTTTGCAAGAAAGACAAAGGGGGTGGAAAAGTTGAAGCGGGCAAAGGTAGTTCATGCAGCCATAACAATTGCGAAGGGGGAGTAGAGATGGTTGGACACAGTGCCAACTGGACCATCTGAGCCGAAGTCCAAAAACAAAGGACAGTTTTTGTGAAAGGAAGGATGGGCTAAATCCCTAATCAGTACAGTCAGGATACAGTAAAGAAAATGAAAATCTAGACTTAATTGCCTAAACCCATCTACTTCAGAAGGTTAAGTATGAGCTGCTTCACAAAATTAAAAAATGTTATTAGAAGTGAGCATGATGTTCAAAGTGGGTTACAGACTTACGGGCTAGCCCGATTCCCTATGAGATATTCAAGTAGAGACTACAATCTGGTGTGGTTGACAACAGAAGGGTTGAATTATTTTGTAATTTACACTTCTAGAGATGGGGACTTCAAACATTTCACTTTAAGGACAAGGTGTATGTTCAGGGGAGATGGGGGGAGTATTATATGTAGCCCCTGAGTTAGTTACGCTGAGATAGTTTTAAAAAAAAGAACTGTTTGAGAGGTAGTGTTATTCATTTTGTGGGAACTAGAATTGGGAGATCCTAGATCTCTTGGATATTCAGGGAATGTGTTATTTCTATGCATAATCTGAATCTGAACCAGTTCCTATCAGAATCACCACCAGTAGACAACAGTAGAGTAATCCTAAAAAAAATAGAACTCCATAGAGATAGTCTTCAAGAGCCCAATTACCTTGTAGAAAGCAGATGAATCATCAGCTTGAGCATCAGGCCATTTTTTTGCATCAACCTCAATTGTCGAGTTGGCTTCAAGATTAGTAATAACAACCTTGCAAGAAAGAAAGGATCAGTCTTAAGCTAACTAAATAATATCCTGTAGAAAGAAATCAAACAGACAAAATACCTTGAGTGGGTGCAAGACAACCATTGTCCGAGGAGCTGTTTTGTTCAATTCTTCCCTAACATGATATTCAAGGCGACTCACAGATATCAAAGTGCCATCACTGCAGAAGAAGGAAAAACAATTTTATTTCAATTATGTACTACTGCTGTCACATATCAAATTTATTTCAATGCAAAACCAGGGTTTATGTTCTTGCTCTTGTTGCGGATGAGGGACAGTTGACGAACAAAGCCTCGCACATGCACTTTCCCAAAAAAATGTCAACTGTGAACTAATTAATTGGAAAAAGACACCTCTACCTTATACAAATATATTGATTGATGATTCTATTAGTATTTTACTCTAATATTATTATTGTTATTATTATTTTGCTTAAACTAAACTTGCAAAGGTAATACCATTACAATGTTGGTGAAACCATAAAAAAAAACCTAGAAGCTCTTGATACCAAAATACGGTTTCAGAAACAAGAGAAAATGGAGATATAAACTGAACTGAATATTCTTATTAAGATTACTGTATGAATGATAGAATCTACAAGTATTTATAGCTAGGCATGATAGTCAAGCATAGCTGTAACAGAATGCTTTCTGCTCATAAAAGAATGAGAGCTAAGCATAACTGTCTAAAGCTTCTACGAAAAGTAACTCAGAATACTGAGGTTTATTTTCCTTTTTTAAATTATGAACACTATAAAATGTTATTTTCAAAAATTGAAATAATAACATGATAAATGATCATATAATACTTCAATCACACTTATTTTATTTTAAAAAAACACCTTATATTGTCTGTAATTTAAAAAAGAAAAGTAAGCCCTCCTCTTGCTTTCCCTCCTAAACCCTGAATCCAAACGCACCCTAAGTGTAATATTCAGCAGGATGATTGAACCTGCAAATTGTGAATAAGGAAACCATGTAAATTTAGGGGTGGGAATAGGCCAGGCCGCCTGTCAAGGGCCTATGACCCAGCCCTACTTAAAGCCTGGCCCATCCTAGCTCGTTTAGTAATAGGTTCGGCTCAGACTTTTTAAAAAGCCCGTTACTTTAAATAGGCCAGGTTAAGGCTTATAGAAAAGCCTACTAGGCCTATCAGGTCGGCCCATATATGTGTAACTGCATATACACTCCATTATATTAATACATTTTTGGTTCCTTCAAATTTCCAATACCATAATTTATTTATTTTTTTGCAATTTGTTTTTACCATTTGAGATTTCCAATTAGTTACAAAACTCTTGGTATTACTCTCTTATTCCAATTCAAACGAATACATACTTTTTGGTATTACCCTCTTAATCTCTTGCTAATGTCATTCTCATCTCATTCCAAATTACAAAGTAAGGAACCCTATTAGCAACAGAAATAAATAAATCAAGGTAATCAAATGTATGCAATATATGCGTATTAGCCTTTATAAAATGGATGTACAAGCTCTACAAAATTTTATTGTATTGTACATATAGGTAACATATGCTTAGAGTGAAAAAGAAAAATGAACGCACATGCTATACAAAATTTTAATGGCCTATTAGCCTTGTAAGAAATATATGCTTAGTAGCCTTTCTATAAATAGGCCAAATATTCCATTTAAAATTCTTAACACAAACTAGGCTTTTAGACAGGCTACTAGGTCAGGTCAGGCTTAAATTATAGTCTTTGACAGGCTAATAGGCCAGGCTTAGGCTTTAGTTTTAAAACTGGACCTGGCCTATTTAAGTAAAGCCCGGTCCAGCCTATTCCCACCCAGTGTAATTAAATGAGAAAGATGAGCTTGGAGACTCTACAATGGAGGGAATAACAGAACGAAAGAGATAAACCAGAGTTCAAGAACTCCTACACAGAGCACTCTGCTTCTCCTCCTAACCAAAGAAAACTCTCCGAATTAACTCTAACAATATTTCTCAATGAATTCAACTAACCATCCCCTCTCTCTTATGACCGAATCACATGGTACTCGTGAACACATCACTAACTAATAGCAATTTCTTATTTGGCTCATCTATTGGGCAAAGGCCCAAACCAAGTATCCTAACACAAGACATAAGTGAGAGGAGTACTAAAGATACTCCTATAATTGATGTTCGGTTTTATCTGCAAAAGAAGAAAGGAAAAGGCAATGTTGCAATTTCTTATTAGTTAACACCCTTCATATGAAGCGAAAACAATGATAAGAACAACTTAGATATGAATTACGAAAGCAAACTGAGTCACATTTCTAGCGCTTTTCTGCATGAATAACTTAAAAATAGTAGTATTCCTATACAACCTATTGCAGAACGCTCGCAAATAATGTATTGAAATATTAAATTATACCTTCTAGTGATTCCAATTCCTCGAACAAAAGAATTGATTGCCGTTGAAGTCATCCCTCTTCGCCGTAAACCGGCTAACGTCATCAGGCGAGGATCATCCCACCCATCAACCCACTTTTCAGTAACCAGGCGATTAAGCTTCAATGGAGAGTAGTTCAAAATAAGAGACTGGAAAATTATACAGTACAATAAAGTGGCGTATATTGATACGATTTCAAAAAAAGTTGTCTTACCTTGCGCTTCGACATAACAGTGTTAGAGATATTCAACCTTGAATATTCCCATACATAAGGTTGGTAAATACCTAATGCATGTAACAACCAATAGTATGAAGCACGGCGCGTCTCAAACTCAAGAGTACACAGCTGCATTAAACACGCAAAGTTATTAGTCATAACATGCATTAACACTATTTTGGCTTGTTAAAAAAAACATGCATTAACACTACTGATATACTGTAATGATGATGAATCAAGAAAATACACATTTTGTCACCTTAGTAAAACAAAAATGACTGAATTACCCCAGTAATTCAGCACAAACAAAATGCAACTAGTAAGCTCACTAATAGTTAGTGAACCATTTGATAAATCAATAACAAAAATCATGACAAACAATAAGTAAACCACTTTGCAAGTCAGGGCAAAATACAAGAGCCGAAGTGCTATGGAATGTTGCCGTGCATAAAATACTATACGAAAATCAGTCCGAATTTCTTACACTTATACAACAAACTCCAACTGCTATAATGAACAGTTATTTACTGCCCAAAAGTGCACATTATATAAATATATTTGGGATGATTATAATCTAATATTAAAAAAATCATAAACTAATGCAGAAAGAGAATTTAGGTGTCCAGCTTCTTAAGCTTTATCCTAAGATATCCAGACATTATCAACTTTGCCAAAGAGGAAATAACAACAAAAGTCTTGACTTTTAATATAATATAGAGTAATAAAATTACACAATTCAGTGGATGAAACTTACTGAATGTGTGACATTCTCAAGTGAATCCACGATGCAGTGAGCATAATCATAACTTGGGTAGATACACCATTTGTCTCCAGCATGAGGGTGCGGAGTAAACTAAAGGCAGAAAGGATCATACTGTAAGATATTGTCCCCTTAGAATTTTGTGAAATAGAACAGTTGTGTTCTTACCTTAATTCGATATGCAATAAGGTCATACATATTGTAATTATCACTCTGCATGTCTTGCTTCATTCGCAGTGTGGCTTTTCCTTCTTCTACAAGACCACGTCTCATATCCTCAAAAAGATTCAATGATTCTGAAATTGGTCTGTCTCTCCATGGACTGTTCAATTTCTTCTCCCTATACTCCTTTATCTCCTCAGGTGTCTACAACCAAATCATCAAGAAAAAAAATATGCTTATTTTATTACAACTTACGCAAATAGAATAACTTAATGTGACTATCTCATACTTCATAAGTTATTCCACATTAATTACTCTATGTTGAATAGTACATTCCACACAATCAAGATTCTCAAAGCCAAGATTCAACTGCCAATTGCCAAAATGTTATGAATTGGTGCTTCGAATGATTCAATTATAGTCAGTATGTGTATTTATCAACCATAAAGGGAGAATCAATGAAACATTTAATCTTCGAATGATTCAATTATAGTCGATCATCTTTAGGGTGTGTGTTCGATTCTCTCTCTCCCACATTTATAGCCGACCCCACTTAGTGGGATAAGGCTTGGTTGTTGTTGTTGTTGTTGTATTCAATTATAGTCAATACATGTATTTATAACCATAAATGGAGAATCGATGAAACATTTAATAACAGAAATGAACAATTTAGCATTCATTACATGTTTGGTTGGATACTAACCTGATGATCAACATAAGCACAACCTCTTCTTATGAGCTCGACGGCTAAATCATACAGTTCTTGGAAATAGTCACTTGTGTAAGTAATCTGCACAAATGTAAAGCTCTTACACGTCTTTTTTAGCGGGGTAGGAACAACAAAGGAGGTGCAAAAAAAACATACCTTGAATGGTTTCCATCCCATCCACTGGACAATTTCTTCAATGTGATCAATATATTCTTTCTTTTCTGCTTCAGGATTTGTATCATCATACCTGAAAGTGCCAAAAGCTATACAACTTAACAAAAAAATTGTATAAGGAATGTCCAATCACAGGGATCTGATGAAGGCTTTCAAGCCATGTTATAGCTTAAACATGAAAAAGTTAGAAAAACGTTAAATCTGAAGGAAGTACAAGTAGTGTATGAATACATCTTTGATTTTATCATTGAATGGTATGTTTAAAGGAACTTCAAATCTTAATATTTTTTATACCAAAAAGTGGATGTGGATGATAGGCCAGACCTATATCAGCATAACATGAACTAGTATCTTAATTTTATTGCCCTTTGATGGATGTGTAGAATATCAGCATAACATGAACTAGTATCTTAATTTTATTGCCCTTTGATGGATGTGGATGATAGGCCAGACCTATATCAGCATAACATGAACTAGTATCTTAATTTTATTGCCCTTTGATGGATGTGTAGAATGTTACACCTGCCTATTCAATATAAATATTGGTCAAAGTACTATGAATTCACTGCAGGTCTAGAACAATTTCACGAGATAGGTCAGTCTGGTGTGTTGAAATTTGGAGCCTAACTCATCCTTACAAAACCGGCTTGTAAGGTGAGGAGTGTCTATAAAATCTTATCAAGAGTCCTATCTATCAGATGTGGGACTTGGGTTTTTCCCAATAGGTGCCATAGATGTTTAACAGGTAAAGAGAGAAAAACAACTCAATAGTCCACAGATGACGTTAGTAGCAGAGGGAATGAGGGCCCCACCCTCACACATAGCTCATCTATAAACAGGATACCTTGCTGCACACTAAGTTACTACAACGGGAGGAAGTGCCACCAGCCAAGTGTGAATAATATGTCCAACTAACAAGCTTTTAATGGACACCTGGCCATAACAACAATGATGGTTGAACATTTTTCAACTTGTTGGGTCGACTACAAGGATCAAGTGACGCCGTAAAATCATGCCGTGTATTACATAATAAATAGACCTATCTCTAAATCTATCTTCGTGGTTTGACCTTGCTAACATCCTAGAAAGCGAGAGAAAATAAAGAGGGAAAGAGAGTTTGGTATTCATGATCTGATCTGAATTTCTTAGTGAGGCTAGCAGTATATATATTGTTGGCTATTACAAAGTGATTAGCAGGCTAATGTGCCAAATTACAAGGCCCAATTATGACAAGGGGTGTCAGCCCACAGCTTAATAACACTATATCTCTAACAGACCTACACATTTTCCTTGATTTCTCTCAACATATAACTAATGAATATAAATTTAAAAATCCTTGTATGGCCAAAATGCTGAACACACAAATAGACAACCGTAAATGTTTCATCTCCATATGAAGAACCTCTATGACTTTCAGCCGAAGAGACACTGGTTTGCTAACAATATAATAAACAAGAAGAAGAAAAAATGCACACCTCAGGTAGCAACCTCCATCTCTGTCTTTTGCCAACCCAAAATCAATAAACATCGCCTGAGACATAATTGTTTAAATTTAAAACAATAAATCAAAGGAAAAAACAACTTGTCAGAAGTTCATATTATAATGTCGCATGCAGCATACCTTGGCATGACCAATATGCAAATATCCATTAGGCTCGGGAGGAAACCGGGTCAAAACTTTCCCACCAGTTGCTTTCAAATGCTTGTCAAGAAGCGCTTTTGTATTGCAACATCTCAGAATAGTACCATTGCTAAAAGGAACTTCAGTATGCACCTAAAATCAAAATGATACTCATGATGTGTTCAGATGCAAGTTAATGAAAACAAAAATTTCAAGCTGAAGCACAAATACGCAAATCAAGGAATTTCATAATTTTGAAAACCATGGAAGACCATATCTCTCACCAAAAAGGTTCAATAAATTTACTAAACAGACCACTGAGTAGAGAGAAATGAATAGATATGAAAAACAACTCCATACAAGACAAGCACACTGGTGGCCTGTGAAACACTGACACGGGCACCAGACACGACACATTGATAAAAATTTGAAAAAAAAGTTAATTCATACATTATCACATATGTCGGTGTTGGACACTGACGTGTGTCAGTGCTACAGAGCTGACAGCAAATGTTAGGTTCACAGCATCAACAGAAAAGAAAGAAGCTGTGTTTTATTTTTAAAATGAGGAAATTAAATACCTTCAAATTTTCCTCTGGACTAGGGAATATTAAAAAAGGATTGAGATCTTCTTCTGGTGGCTTTTCAGGAGTAGCAATTGGTGCTGCCTTGTCCTAATAAAGCGAGTGAAATTGCAAACATTTAGTAGGCCGTGTGATAAAAAAGTAAAACAAATGAGCTAAAACAACTGTAAACAAACTCACCTCTACTTTAGTAGGTTTCTCTTTCTTCTTTTTAGAAGGCTTTTCATTATCTGCTTCTGTTTTATCACCCAGTAGCTCATATAATTTTGCATCAGCAAGTTGCTGCAAGATGAAAAAAAATGAAAGCAACAAAACAATGTTAACAAGACCTGCAATAATAAATTAGCCATCCAACATATTATGTTTGGATAACAGCCATCACCTTGACAGCTTTTGCATCAGCCCATGGAAGCCTCTTTCGCACGTGCCCAAGTAACTCACCAACTAGTAACATAAAGATCAAGACATCAAAAATTATTAATTTGAGCAGATCAGTAGTTCAAAACAAAAGTGAACATTATAATTATTGAATTTGAATCCATTAGACGGAAAAATTGAACAAATACCATTTGTTCGATAGCGTAGTTCAATAATTGAAGCCTTATTCTCCTCAAAAACTTCGTTAACAGCTTTCTTAATATCTTCTGTTGAAACCTCAACACCTGCACATATATCATATCATGTATCCATATAAATGAACTCCAAAATTTGGGACAAAACAAACCTCCAGAACTAAAAGTTGATACCCAATCTAAGTGAAATAAAGCTGGACTGTCACAAGGAGATTTAAGTTTTGGAAGTTTAACCTAGTGAACATAAATACAAATGAATCTACCTAAAGGCTAAATCAATGCTATCTTTTGTGGATCGCCAGGAAAGAGCGGCTTGTTAAAATTCTGCTATGCAACAGTGCTATAGCGCTGCTATTTCACAATATTTTGTACTAAATAGTGTATTGCGGAACAATGGTGTTTTAGTCAAATTCTGCTATGCAATAATAGCACTATAGCACTTGTTGAAATTTGGGGCCTAACTCATCCTTACAAAACCGGCTTGTGAGGTGAGTATTGCCTCCTCTATATAAACTCTTATCAAGAGTCTTATCTATCCGATGTGGGACTTGGGTTTTTCCCAATAGCACTGCAGTAGCCGCTAATTAACAACACTAAGCTAAATTACCAACCAGACTAAGTATTGAACATTAAGGTCATTTTCATATAACAATGAAAAAAATTTACCAGCTAGACTAAGTATTGAACATTAAGGTCGTTTTCATATAACAATGAAAGTTTTATCTACAGTCACCAAACGACACCACAGATTTAAGGTCAATTTTATATACAAAACTAAAAGTTATATCTATCATACCAACTCCACATGCTTCTTCAAATTTATTCACATCCAGGTTTTCCGAACCCGTATTGGCAAGAAATGATAGTGCTGCATCTAACTGTGCCGTTGTTTTCACCTGCAATGATGATCCATCCATGTGAGAAAGAGAATAACTCCAAGGTAAAAAACCTTCCAAACCAATAGACAACCAACATGTGAAATAGATAATATGCAATGATACAAGAATATATAATAAACAGTTGATATAATATCAAGTACATGCCAATCCTATATCATACGAATACAACAAAACCAACAATCTATGGTTCACACCTTGGATGAAACAACGTACTCCAGCAATGTCGGTCGATGCGGCAAGGCATTTCCAGGGTATTTTGTTGCGACCTGCAACATTAATAGATTAACAGAAATAGCAACTTCAGCTATTAACAAACAAACAAAAAAACAATCAAAATAGAGCAATAAGTCATCTGCAGTACTATGACCATTTTTGGATAAACAGCTAATTTTCAGCTTATTGCATAAGTGCTTATCATGATATGCTTTTATGTATAAGCTATTTATTTCTATAAGAGGTTTTCATAAGTTATGTTAGTGTATGTTTGGTTCTACAGTGACAAGAATTGATTTGAAGTGAATTGATTATTTAATATTGATTCCGACTAAAAGTGAGTTGAACTTATATTTGTGTGCAAAAGCCAATTCTAGAGTCGAAAGCTACAGATTGTAGCTTGAAATAGAATCAATTATACTCGAATCTAAAAGTGGAACCAAACATAGACTTAGTGAACTTATGAAAAGAAACTAGAAGCAAAATCAGGTGCGTATTTGTGCATGCAAATAATTTACCGTGTAAATAAGGTTTCCAACAGTTCGGGTGCAGCCATCGGTAACGGCGGCCTCGTGGATAACCGCGGTGAGATTGGTGGTGACTTTGTTGTTAGCAATGGTGTTTTTCGCAGTGCGTTCATCTAGGCCGATCTTTAGAAAAAGATCGAGACACTTCTCCTTCTCTGAGATATCCTCCTTCGTAGGCATCTTCTTCTTCGATTGAAACTATTAATTAGGGTTTTGCGTTTCGTGAGTATAAAAAATAAAAAAAGCTTAATCAGGGATGATAAATAAAAAATAAGAAATTCTTCCGGTCAAAAAATAAATAAACAATGCACAGGCAGAAAGTAAACAAGAAAGAAACGGTCATATAGCGTGGAACACAAGCAGTGTAGAAAAAAGGTCCAAAAATCGAACCTGTGTGTGTTTGAGTGACGTTGCGGCGTGAAGGGGAAGAGGATGGATTTGCTGAGATACTGAGAAAGAAACAAGTGAGGAAATTGAGTCGAGCAATTACAAAGGATTTTTTTTCGCTCAATTCCTTAAAAAAAAAAAATTCTATTTACACATCATCAAAAAAAATTTAAGAGACACATCTTCAAATTTTAGTTGGTAATTTCTATGTTACTGGCGACAAACTTGAGTGTTTCGATGCTGTCAAATGTTTGACCAATAAAATAGTGACATTTCAATTAAATGATTCATGTCAGCATTATTAGAGATTGACTTAATGAAAAGAGTATTGATATATTTATCTATTCAACTTCACTCCATAGATTGTACAAATTATTTATTCGGTAATTAATTAATTTTTTTAATTAAATCTAAACAGAATCAGTAACCTCCATCACTATTTTTTCTCCAACCTTCATTATGTGAAATGCAAAATGAGTAACTGCATCACAATTTCCTCTTCATCATCTGAAACATAAAAGTTCATCTATGTATCAATTTTTTTTTTTGCTTTTGCACCAATTTTCGACCCACCAATGGTGGCAGATTAATTTGTCTCATGCATAGAGACATGTGCACTGGTCAAGCGTTGTTCCCCTAAGAATATCTATGTACCAAATTTAGTTTCTCGCATCTTTGAACAAAACTTCATTTAATTAATAGCATTAATTCTTTCTCACTATGGTACTATGTTCATTCCTTACTTTCTTTCTCTCCATTAAATTCGCTTGAAATGTTGGTACTGAATGAGAAGGCAATGAAGCTGAATGGAGTTAATTAAATAAGTATATCATAAAATAAAGCTCTAAAATACAAAATTCACAAGTTTGGTAGTGTTAAATTCTACAATCTGGTCAAACTTAATTTTTCCATGTTGTCAAAAAATTATTGGACATTTTGGTTTGGAGTATCGTTACATATATATATATATATGTATATATATATATATATATATATATATATATATATATATATATATATATATATATATATATATATATATATATTCAGGTGTACCATAGAAGCATCCATTTTAGTTACACAGTCATCCAACCTTTTAAATGATAACATAAGTTGATTTAAAGCAACGATAAAAAATGATTGTAAACAAAATTTAGTGGACTAAAAAAAGAAAAAATTTAGAGTGATTAAAACAAAAAATTTGATTTTTTATATGGAATGAATACATATCTAACTCCAATAATAATATGCGTTTTTTTAGGTAAATCAAAAGGAAAATGAAAGTAAGTTACAATATAAGTACATTTTTTGGGAAAATTAAATTAGAATTATGCGTCTCAAAAGAAATAGCGGTGTTCTCTAGGGGTGGATGTAACAGGTCGGTTTGTTCGGCTCGGTTCTATGATAAAATAAATCTTAACAAACAAAAATTGTATGAAAGATATTTTTTTAGAGATATATGAAAGATTAAATAATTGCGTTTTTACGTTAATGATATATTTTTAGTGAATAGAGATAACTTTCATTAACAAAAACAATTATTACAAACTATACGGAGTCAGAAACCAATCAAACTAAGAACCATGAGTCAAGCTCAAACAAACAAGAAAAGTCAAAAGCGTCACAAACAAATCATGATTATGCAACTTTTTGGATTGCAAGCCTCTAATGGAAACAATCGTTTTGATTTGGTTAAGGAGCTCATGAACAGTTTGATAACAATTATAAAATCTTTTATTATTTTTCTCCTTTCAAATCATATACAGGGTTACACTCAATACCGTTTTGTGAGCTTGATGTTCCTAGTGCGATGACACTAAACATATTGCAAAATTGACTGCCAATTGCTAATACTTTTGCTCATATTCATCCATTTCATAACACTTGTCCACATAGCATCAACATGTTCGCAAGTAGAAAACAAATGAGAATGAGTTTTATTATCGTTTTTACACATAATGCAAACTTGTTTACATTAGATACCTATTTTAAGCATTATGTCAGAAGTAGCCAGTATAGAATGAAAGTTAACCAACTAACAAACAAACTTTGGAGGGGTTAGATTATTTCATATCATTTTCTTCCAACTAACTTTTCCAAATTCTCCTCTTAAGGCATTATACATTCTTTTAATATAGAAATTAGCTTATTGAAACACATTGTCATTACCACTTGGAACAACCTTGGATGCATTAGACTTTTTTTAACTGAATGTTAAGCTTTTACAGATACATCTATGAGCAGTACATACCTCCCCTTAGTGTAGTACTCGTGAACGGATTTCATCCATAAACTTTTTTTTATTGCCCAAGTTTCAAAGTTGTTTACAAATTGCAACTTGATTCCAAACTTTAAAATCAATAACATTCCACCCACCAAGTTAATGATACTGTAAGATGTTAACAATGATATGTTATAAAAATATTCACTTGGAACATAAAATATTAACTTTTGTAAAAAAAAAAAAAATATATAAAAAAATTAATAAAAAAAAAAAAA
>Ga0209282_1001215_pt1 | contig 13925 bp, 8 predicted proteins | sample Mtrugardesep15_FD_187529 | JGI IMG/M metagenome (GOLD analysis project Ga0209282, IMG submission 187529) | Root nodule microbial communities of legume samples collected from California, USA - M. trunc garden sep15 (SPAdes) (version 2) | ecosystem: Host-associated > Plants > Roots > Nodule...
CTTTTTTTTTTAAAAAAAAAAAGCTAAGTTAGCTCACCCAAATTGACATCGGAGAAAATCAAACCTAAAACCTTGAGAAAGAACACACTCCCAAGTCTCAAGTCAATACCACTAAGTCAACTCAAGTGGGTTACATTGTGTCATCTCTAACTAATAAACATCAACAGTTCAATCTATAAACTACCACATTGCACTCAAACTCATTATAATCAACATTGACAATCCAATTTTATAACTAATTTCATCATTAACAATGGAAAAATCAAACAAATTTTCATTGATACATTTTATCAAACACCTAGAGTTCAACATAAAATGTAACAATTTCTAAACTCTAAACTACCACATTGGAGCGAAACTTACTCTAAACAACATGTAAACAACAATTTCTAACATATTTAATATTAACAATCCAAAAATCTAACATGCAAATCAAATCCCTAAAAAACTAAAATTGTGAAATTTCTCCAAAAACTCTTAACATTTAAACCCAAAAAACACAATGCAAAAGGTTAGAGAACACTTACTTGTGATGGAAGTAAAATTTGATGTTGCTTTGATCAAAGTTGATTGAAATCGCAAAAAGAATGGGAGAAAATTTGTATGGATTGGTTTAGAAATGAGAGTAAACACGATGGTTGTTGTGTTCTGTCTGTTCAAACCTATAACAACACGCATTATGACTTAAGTCACATCGACATATATCGAACGTGAACTAACTCACGTTGACTCAACGTGATTTAACTCACGTCGATGATGTCGAATGTGACTTAAGTCATGTGGGGATTATTTTAGACTCAACATATGAGAGTGAACAATTTTGTTTGGGAGAAGAGCAATTTTCAAATTTTATTTATTAGACAAAATGCATCTCAAAGCACAATATATGTTAAGGATATGTCAAATACAAGACGAGTTCAAATTTTGTAGAGAATAATTCCTCTTGAGAACACCTCAAACAACAACCTTTAGTCCTAAAACTCTTACTATGACACAAGATGCTTTCAAAACAAACCATGACCAAAACTCTAACAACAAAGGAAGAGAACTCTGAAAAAATAGATTATGACTACATATTTACCATAGAACAAATTTTAGATAAACCGACCAATTAATTTACCAAGGAGAAATGGGCACCTAAGGATCTCGCTCCATGCCATTAACGAGCCATTAGACAACATAGACAATGCGATGAACATCATCCACGAATCCAAAGCCAAACTGACGAGGAAGGTGGTTATGGACCAATTTCAATCTGTACTGGGACATGAAAGCAACTGCCGAGATGAACTGAATGCAACCAAAGAAAAATTGAAAATAGCCAATGATATTCTTGGAGATATGAAGAAACAAATATTGAAGGTAAATAAGAGATTGGAGGAAGAACAGACTGCTCTGACTCAGTTGGAGAAAAAGACTGAAAATAACAAGGCGTTTGAGAAGGAGGTTGTTGGCTTGAAGAAAAGTGTAGATACGCTCAAGGGGCAATCGGCTGCGAAGGATATGGAAATTTAGGATTTGAAGTTAGATGCTGCCTTTCGCTATCAAGATGGTTTTGATAAGGCCATAGAACAAGTTCATGTCCTATTTCCATCGTTTGATTTGTTAGAGGCTGACGCTATGAAGTCCGTGGTTGATGGAAAACTAGTATAAGTTTTTTCTTTTACCATCTTAAGTTTTTCCCTTTAGTCTCTAGGCTTTTTTGATGTAGTACTACTAACATTTTGATGTAGAGTAGTGCTACCAACACTCTTTTTAATACTCTCTTAAATACTCATTTTTTTATTTGATGAACTCAATATTACACTTTGGAAATAGGTCTCACATGAAGTGGTGGGACTCTTGGATTTTACTCTATAAATAAGTGTTAAGAGGGCGTTGAAAAGAGTGTTGCTAACACTCATATTTTGGGATGTAACCTATGCTGACAAAGCTTTGAATACATTTACATTTTGATATTTTATTATACTGCCTTTTCTTTTCACCGAGAAAAGTGTGACGTAGAGCATGTTTGACTTCAAACTATAATGAAGGCACACAATTAAGAAACTCCATTGAGGTCATTGTTGGACTTGGCTATTTGCTACATTTGTTTCTGATTAACCAATTGATAAGCCATCACGTCTCTTAATAAATAGATTTTTTAGTATAAACTTCCATGTATTGTATAAATCGTTAGTAAGTTTGTAGGTGTTGACCTTTGGTGATGACAAGATTATGGTGATTTAGGTTTCATTACCATGTGAATCTGCAAATTTATTTAATTTATTTGACGATTTGCTTGATCCAGGTTTGACAGTGTAAGTCACTTCATCCTTTGTTGTTTATGCATCTTAACAATTTTACTTAGACTCTTTGGGGAGTTTACTCAGCCCTTTTGGGGGAATTTTAGAAAAATCATGTTTCCTATTTATTTTTAAGAAGAAACAGAAAACAAAATAATAGGAAAATCAGATATGCCATGCGTATCGATTTCCACCGTTGTATCCCTTATGTATCTCATAAGTATTTGAAAATGTATCAAACAACTATAATTTTATTTAAGAAGTAAAGTTTAATGATTTTGTCAAAAAAAGTAAAATTTAATGATTGGATAATCTCTCGATGCATATCATGGTGTATAAACGTATCTGTATCGGATAAGTATTTGAAATAATTTAATGATCGGATAATATCTTGATACATATCATGGTGTATACATGTATTTGTATATGAGAAGTATCTGAAATGTATCAGGCAACACTAAGATATTATGACTTGAAAGATGATAGTACATAGCCAATTTAAACGGGTTGGCAAGAGAGGATTTATTGGCGCCTAATCCCCTCCCATTAGAACTAACAATGGCATTGTCATCATCTCAAGAAAAACTTCACCGTTCAATCTTTCAACTTCCATCAAACTTCTTCGACTCTTGTCATCTTCTCCCTTTTCCTCACTCCGAAGCCCTTCAACCACCCTCAAACCACGTCCATCATATTCAAAACGCCGTCATTTCGGGTTCTAGCTTAACCTGCGATACTTGTAAGGCTCGGTTCGATTCTTTTCAAGATCGCGTTCTCACTTCAAATCTGATATTCATCGATTCAATGTTAGTTTCATTATACCCTTCACTATGTTCATCTTGTAATTGATTATTTGTTTATTTATTATATTTTTTAGTTTTACTGATTTTTTTGTACAGTTTAGAGTACCCTTTTTAATTTTGAAGATAAAAAAGCAAGCTTTTTTATAAGGTGACTTGCAATTGTGTTTTATCCATAGTCACATAGAGCGTACATACACGTTTGCTTTAGTACTATAGTAAACTAGTGTAAACTACACATACATCCAATGATGTGTTGCAACGTCAATCAATGAATACGACAAGTTATGTGTTTCCATATTCATTAATTAATTGACGTGACAACACATCGCGTGTGTAAAATAATTGTATATTGACGGTAATACTAATGAAATTCTTAATTTAAAATGATTTATGTTTGGATAGTTTCACATGAAAGTTAGTTAAACAATAAATTTGAGCATAAAAATCACCACGTTTGGAGGAAAAAGCTAATAATCATAGCTTCAAGTTAGAACGGCCAAGCATACCAAAATCAGTTTTAAGCCTTCTTACATCATTTTTGGCTCTTTCAAAAGTGAATCATGCACTATGTAAAATTTAGTTTCTTGACTTGCCATTATGTTGTGTATTGGAAGCTTGGTATGCTTATGTTTGTGAATTTAAAATCCTAGCTTGATATACTTATGTTGATGATAGGTGAAACTGACAATTGCTGGGAAAAATACTGTGAAGGAAGAGGATTTTGAGGACCTGACATCTGATTTTGTCAAAGACTGTGATGTGTCAAGTATATCGGGATCAGAAAGTGAAGATGACAGTGAAAATGAGTCTCAAGGTCAAAGTGTTATCCATGGTAAATCCGGTGAAAGCTTTAAACAAAAGCTATTCGTTTGTCTTCCGACAGGGCAAAGAGTTTCTGTCTGGAAGTGTTTGATTATGAATGTGAGCAATAGTGTTGCATGATGATGTTGAGAGGTTGAAATCTCTGACTGTTGAGCCAAGAGATAACACCCGATTGAGGATTGTTCTGCTTGCATCCGGTGGGCACTTTGCTGGTTGTGTCTTTGATGGCGATACATTCGTGGCTCACAAGACATTTCATAGGTTAGCAAATTCTTTTCGTTACTATATATTTTAAAAGGAGTTATAGTTTTGCACTTTTTTGTGAGATTTATCAAATAAAATATGGTTGCAGTTTCACTGTGAGGTGGAGATAAACATTGAGCAGTATATGCATGATATATACACCATGTTAAAAGATTAATATTTAAATATCTGTGAAGCGCTGTTTTCTATTTAATCTTGTGCTAGTGCTAGACTCATTATTTTAATTGAACGAGGAAACAAAACATGAAATATAAGGAAATATGACAACCAATTCTAAGATATCACTCATGACATTATAAAATATTTGAAGATACAGTATTATTCTTATGGGATGTTTTTCATGTAATTATATTCTCAGAAGATGAAAATGAATGTGTGTTACTATACATTCTTCTTCTAGTCTTTGACTTTTTTAGCTAAATTTTACAATGATAGTTAAATTTTACAATGAGAATGAAGGAAATGTTGTAATGTTGTATCATTTATGCATAAGTTTCTCCAGATAGTTGTTTGGCTTTTCTGCAGTTCTTTTTCTTTCCTGCCCCCAGGTTTTGTGTTCCAAGGTGGTATGACCTATATCATATCATACATACCTCATAATTGTTGAGCAAATACCTATCTTCCTATTTTCTTATTCATTTTTAGTATTATTAGTTCTATTTACTGAAAAATTGTAAACGGTTCAAAATTTGTTTCTAATTTTAATCTCTTATGCAGATATGCTGTGAGGGCCAAGGCCGGAAAAAAACAGTCAGCTATAGATGATTACAACGAGCTTGCATTAAAAAAGGTTTTTTAATCAAAACTAAATTGCTTTGCTTGCTAATTTTAATCTCAATTATTTATACTTATAATTAAAATTACAGCTGCTAAGCTTCATTTGCCAATACTTTAGAACTCCTAATGATCATGATTTTTGACAAATTGACTGTTGTATTCTTCTTCCAATTTTACTTACTACTGTTCTTTTGTGTGTTTGAATGCTTGTGCATTTGTGCAAAGCTATTTTACTTACTCATATTGTAGGAAGTTCATGAACTGCTTACTGCTTGGAGACCTTATTTCGATGCTTCTGTTTGCATTTTTATACACGCACCTTCAAGTAGTCGTCAGCTGCTTTATGATGGAGAAAAACCATGTTTTACCAATCCACAATGTGTTAGAAATATTACTATGATCGTCCGCAGGCCCACTCTCAGGGAAGCAAAACATGTATATAACCTGTTGACCCTAGTATCCTACGAAGCAGATGAGAAGGAAATTTTACAGAGCAACCAACAAGGTGTTGTGCCGATTCTCATTGACACCCCTCCTGCTAGCAAAGTGGACATGGCTAGGTTGGATATAAACTCTAAGGCTGAAGCTTGTTCCAGTAACAAAAATGGTGAACGTCTTGCTTCGAGTAAAGCCGAAAGTGAGAGTGAGTTACCTATTAAATCAACTCCTTTACATCAAGCAGCACAATCTGGTGACGCTGTAAAGGTTATGGAACATAATTGATAGTATCATTCTTTTTACATATACATTCTGTGGTCATTTTTTACTTCAATTTATTAGGGTTTATCCTAAAAGATTTGAAATAGTAGACTAGAGTGAAAATTGTACCTGCTCCTTATGATAATATTCTCTATTTTTCTTCCCTTCTTTTGCTCCAAACATTACACAGTTAGCTTGTTATTGAGTGTAGTTTGAGGGTGCATGAACAAATGAACTTTCTTGTGAATTATGGAAATGAGAGATACTCTTCACTCTCGTACTTCACCACCGGTTTGCAAATTCAAATATCACTCTCGCACTTCACCGGTTTCCAAAGTCAATTTGCTATTCTTGGTTCTGATGCTTATGGCTTTAGTTTGAAGCTGGCTACAAATATTCTGAAGAGTTTTTGTTGAGAAGCTTTGATCTGCCATGTTGTGTTTCAATATATATGCTTCTGGTGCTTATTGTTGTTGATATTTGTTGCTTTGACAAATATTGGTTGCGGCGTTCAAGCTGAAGCTGCTGAAAAACAAGTGATTGCTTCAACATCTGCCACAAGACAATCTCAACCAAAAAGTGGTGTGAAATTATCGAAAGAGGTTAGCACTGATTATTTGTTGGCTGAAAATATAAACATTGCTATTTTGTTGTTTGGCACACCAATAAAATAATGCAGACGTTATCTTCTTATTCTGTTCTCTCTGGTTTCTCTTAGTCCTTTCTAGTGTAACCAAAGTGCATACTATATTAGGGTCTTATTGGTTGTAGAGAATGTTTTCTATTTTCACTTTTATTTCTAATTATGAAATTTTTTACTTTGTTTCTCGTTTTCAAGATTTGTACTAGAAATAGTGCAAATAATTTTTTTCTTGCACAATTATTTATTTGTTTTCACAGTATCCTTTACAAATCTTTAGAACTGGAAACAAAATGAAAGTAAAGTGTCAGTTTTGTAATTAAAAGTGAATACATGAAATAAAAAAATAAAAAATAAATTCAAAAACCATTCTGCAATTTATCTTCTGTCTTGTTCTGTTCTATTTTTAACATTTGTTCAACATTAAAACAGAATTTATTATGTTAAAATTACACTAAATATTTAGGAATGAACTGTTTAACTTTAATATTTTAATCTTCTGGATTTTGTTTTTATCTTAAAAATAAACAGGAGGAAATAAAAAGAGCACAGGATGCCGAAAGAGAAAAGAGAGCAGCTGCTACAGCGAGAAGAATAGCTGCCGGCAATGTATTTTCCCAGAATTACTGTAATTCTTTTGCAAGTTAAGATTGCTCCCAAAAAATCCAAAACAGAAACGGTGTAAGGAATGAACGGTAAAAATCATTTAGGACATTCCTTCACTATGCTTTGCTAAACATGAACATAGTAAAATGACTGAAATTCACATGACATTGTTCCTGCATGGTTTATCTTATTGTTCAACATAGCACGTTCTCCGTTGCTGAGATTAGATGCTCCATCAACTGATAAGATCCATATCTGAGGACCTCCTTGATTGGCTGGGGATGAAAGCTCCACTACAAAATCGGCGAGTACTTGGGATTTTATGCTTCCCCTTGGGAGGAAGACTATATCCTATTCAGATAATTAAACCGACCATGCAACCATTCTTGCTGCCATATATCAAGAATCATTTACACATGAAGATTGTAAGACTATTCTTATCATGTGCAACTTAACTCACTTCTGCCCCTATTATCAAGACAATATATAACAAAGTAAGAGTACCTTTCGAAAGCTCCCTTCATAAAATACCTTCTGAATGCAAAATAAGTAACTTGCAAGGCCAGATTGTAAGCTCCACTGTATAACATAACATCTGAAATTGAATAATTTCAACATGATTCTTAAGACGAACTTAAAACTCTCGAGAACAAATGAACTATAATTTGCAATTATTCCTAAACATGTAAGAATTTGCAATTGATCATAACCTTTTATCTACAAAAAAAATTACCTTTAAACCCAAATACAGAATATGAAAGGGTAACATTTGAATTCATAGTCCACAAAAAAAAAAAATATTGAATCTTTACACGAAAAATGAAGTCAAAAGAATATAGTTCATATAATGATTCTATTGATTTGGAAATTCAACAAAGATGCATAAACTGGAATTAAAACTTGAAGATGCATAAACTGAAATATTCAAAACGATTCAGTAAAAAAATGGAATAAGAGTGATAACACTTACCGAGCAAGATTACCAATTTTGATGTGCTATGCAAAGGAAGGATGAACATGGTTGCTGAGAAGAAGGGAGGAAATAAAACTTCGGAATCAGAAGAAGAAAAGTCTGTGAAAGGTTTTGGAGTATAGAAAAAAGGGAATGTATTATTAAAAATACGAATGAGTTAGAGAAACAATGTGACATTTGGATTCAAAGGATCGGTGGGAACACAAAGACTTTCATTTATTTTGAGGAAAAAAGAGGATCCTGACATAAGGAGTTGAGTTAAATTGTTTATACATAACAAACAATCCCAGAAATTTACACACCAAATCGCTTCTTGGCAATAATAATACACGAAGTCAACAATCGAATGTCACTCGTGGAATATTTGGAAAGTTACTTTGCACAAAATATACATCAAAGGATGAAGTGACTTACACTGTCCAGCCTAAGCCAAGCAAATCCTCTAATAAACTAAATACATTTGAAGTAGGGTATATGCACATGGCAATGAACACTTACGTAGTCACCCATAATCTCGTCATCTCAGGTCAACACCTACAAACTATAACGATTTATTTAAATAAGCAGAAATTTATACTGAGAAACATAGCAAATAGCCAAGTCTAATGATGACCTCAATGGAGTTTCTTCATTTTGTGCCTTCACTATAGTTTGATGTCAAACATGCTCTACGTCACACTTTTCTCGGTGAAAAGAAAAGGCAGTGTAATAAAACACATAAGATCAAAATGTAAAGGTATTTAAAAAAATTGTCAAAATAGGTTACAATTACATTCCAAAAAACGAGTAATGGGAACACTCTTTTTTCAACACCTTCAATAACACTTGTTTATTCGGTGGAAACCATGAGTCCCACCACTTTATGTGAGACCTATTTTCAAAGTGTATGACCAACATTGATTTCGCCTAATAAACGAGTGAGTATTGAAGGGGGTGTTACACAGAGAGTGTTTCTAGCATTTCTCTACATCAAAGTGTTAGTAGTACTACATCAAAAAGCCTCGAGGCTAAATGGTAAAACTAATGTAACAAAAAAATCAAAGGAAAACTTAAGATTGTAAGGAAAACAACTTATACTAGTTTTCCATCAACCACAGACTTCATAGCGTCGGCCTCCGACAAATCAAATGACGGAAATAGGATGTGAACTTGTTCTATGGCCTTATCAAAACCATCTTGATAGCGAAAGGCAGCGTCTACCTTCAAATCCTCAATTTCCATATCCTTCGCTGCAGATTGCCCCTTGAGTATATCTATACTTTTCTTCAAATCCTCAATTTCCATATCCTTCGTTGCGGATTGCTCCTTGAGCGTATCTATGCTTTTCTTCAAATCCTCAATTTCCATATCCTTCGCAGCAGATTGCCCCTTGAGCATATCTACACTTTTCTTCAAGCCAACAACCTCCTCCTCAAACACCTTGTTATTTTCATTCTTTTTCTCCAACTGAGTTAGAGCAGTCTGTTCTACTTCCAATCTCTTATTTACCTTCAATATATGTTTCTTCATATCTCCAAGAGTATCATTGGCTATTTTCAATTTTTCTTTGGTTGCATCCAGTTCGTCTCGGCAGTTGCTTTCATGTCCCAGTAAAGCTCGGAATTGGTCGGTAATCACCTTCCCAAGTAAAGCAGAGCGAAGGCTGTACGCCACAAGCATCTCACTAGCTTTTTCCAACCCAGACTCCTTCACCTCCTGCACATCTTTCGTGAAGCTTAGATTGTTGTCCACAAAACCCATTCCATCAAACCTCCTATCCCACAGCGATGCTATATCAGTCTCTTCCATTGGGACACAAGTCTTTTCCTTCTTAATCTTTTTCCTAGGTGAAGGAAGAACCATCTTAGAACCGCATGCAGCTGCCATGTTGTTCAAAGGTTGTGCAGCAATAGGTTTTGTGTCTGAAAGTGACGGTGTCCCATCCTGAGTTTCCACCACTTTTTCTCTTGAGCTTGCGGATTGTAACATCACTAACGTCCAATTTTGCTTCAGCAGCACCAGATTGCAACACTGTGGCTCTCTTCTTTTCTCTAGCCTTCGCCAAATAGGTCTTGAACTCGGCTTCATTTAGCGGAGACATTCTTCCTGCATAACAACATGCAAATGCACAAGCTTAAAAAAGACATTATCGAAACTTCGGGAAAAACAAAAAAAACTTGTGAAGTAAATTCTGGAGTCCATGATCGGCATCAAATTCATTACCTATCAAGTCCTTACGACTTATGGGAACAAAAGCCTAAGACTTTTTTGTAATCCGAAAAAGGGAAATGTTAACACAGGGCACTCTTTAAGCACTTTAAACGGTAAATTTTTAATAAAAAATTATCTATCAAAAATTATAATAGTTGACTTTTTAAAAGTGTCTCGGGCACTCTTTAACAAAGACCCTAGGAAAAATCATTCGGATGAGGTTTTGGAAACCCCCTCTCGTCAAACAAACTCTCTCACAAATATTCAGCATTGAGTTAAAACAAAATGATAGCTAAAAGGAAAGCAGGGAAAAGAAGAAGAAGATAATACCTCAAGAACAAAGCAAAGTGTTTCCTCTTGAAAAGTAGGTGTAGAGTTTCGAACTGAGTGAAGCACCAAATGAAACGGTACAATTATAGCATTTATTCTGGAAACCCAAAGGGAAGACAGAAAGAAAACACACCATTTTTTATAATCTAATATTTGTTATTATTATTAGTATTTATTTATTTTAATTTATCTACTATTTACTGCTCTACCTTTCTTCTATTAATCTTTAATCTATTAAGAAATTTGATGATACCATCAAATTTCATTAGTTAACCTTTTAAAAGTGACCAAGAGCACCAACATTTTTGAGGTCTTCATCATTTAAAATCCGGTATCTAATAGATACCTCAATGTAAATTTTTTTTTTTGAAGGTCTTCTAGGACTGAGGGTCTCACTTAAAATCTTAATGCTTAAGTGGACCGCACATTACTTTTTCTTAAAATAATCATTCTCATTGTACCATTGCTTTTCAATTGCAATTTAATATTATCAAATAGATAATGGTGTGTTAAATAAATAGTTATTAGTGAGACTCATATAAACTTTTTGTTAGAGGGTCTTCATTGAAGTGATTAAGTACCTATTAAATGCTATTATTAAAAAATTATATATAAAAAATAATTTGTCCATGTAAGACCCGTTTAAGACTTCTAAATTGAGAGTTTTCATTGTAGATGCTCTAAATCACTCTATTGAGGGTCTTAATTGTCATTTTAGCCCACAAACTATTTTACATCTCCTAAGTTATTTAATGCACACTAAAATACTCGATTTCCAATGAAGATAGAAGTCTAAAAAATCAGCACGTGGACCACAAGTACAAGGGAAGATCAAGAGGCAAAATTCAATTAATTTGAATAATTGAATTATTTGGATGAAATTTTTTTATACACCCTTCCTGGAAAACTAAAATTGTTGTAAGTACTACTCTCTCCATTTTAAAATCTATGTCCTAATTTTACAATGTGCATTATTTAAATGGTTTACTTTGACCATATAAAAATTATACATTGAAAATTGTGACAAATTATTTTACAAAAGATTTAAATGTAATTTTTAATATTCGTTTTTAGTAGAAATCACATGTGCCTCTTAAGGGACAAGTCACCATGACCCATTTTCGATTGAGTGAAAAGGCAAATTTGTCTTCAAATATGCAATGATCAATCAATTTTGTCCCATGATTTGTTGAAATAGTCCATTAGTCTTTGAATTTATCAAATGTCAATCAATTTATGTGGGCCATTAACCACTCATGTGACGTGTCATGTCGTATGCCACACAACCATGAACTAACATGAACGAAGATGAAAAAAAATTCCAAGGACGAATTTGATTGAAATCCAGAAAATCATTGTTTTCTTCATGGTCGTTATACAACGACTATTTCTTCCCTAATTCTATAAACTTGAAACCCTAATTTTTCAATTTTTTTATTTAAAGTCCAAAATATACAAAAATTATTTCATTAATTAACAACTATTTCTTCGAATCTTCCCCAATTTTAAAAACTTCAACCCTAATTTATTTTTGCTCCCATTTACATTCTAAAATTTCTTCAATAAAACTTATTCAGATTGAATCTGAAATGATGGGTGGTGGTCGTATGGGAAAAAACAACTCTCAAACTTGAGCTTCGTCTTCAAGGTTTATGTTTAATGATGATGTCAGAATGCTTGAATGTTGGTGTCCTACAATGTGTGTTGTAAGAAAAGTAAATACTCTAAAAAACCCATGAAAGCCTTTCTATTCTTGCCCTTTTTCCAAATGTTTGTTTAACGATGGTTATGTGTTGTTTAATGTTATGCATTTTTATTGTTGATTGATTTTGATTTTTCTTTGTGCAATATGATGATGATAACTGTGAATTTTTTGTCTGAGTTGATGAAGCTGAAGAACTAGAATACTTTATAAACAATGGAATTGGTGCTAGCCAGGGAAGAAAGGCAAGATTGATGGAGAATGCTCAATCTATGGTTAAGGTTAAGGAAAGTGGCAATGAAGAGGTTTGGATGGCAAGGTTGATGGACAAAGTTGATTGTGTAGGAAGTGAACTTAGATTGATTAAGTATTTTATAGGCATAATTTGCTTGTTTGAATTTTTTAACATGTTACTGTATTGTACTAGGCATGTGTAACACCTTCAATGAATAGAGATTGAAGATGAATGTAACATTTATGTGATAATAATATAAGCAAATTAGTCCTTGCATTATTTTGAAAACTTCAAATCGATCTCTACATTATATGAAAAACTATTAAATAAGTCCTTGAATTATACAAACGGATATCAAAATTGATCGTTGGTGCATATATGTTCATAACAAAGTAAAAAGGCATAACTGGAATGCATAACATTTGACTTGTTTCATAATTTAGTCATTGTACTACAATTGAAGAAACATTACATATCCAAAAGAAACCAAACTATGGAGTATTAATATGTCATAAGTCATATAAGGAAATTCTTAAATATTACATAGCTAAAAGCAACCCAACTAGGGGCATAAATAGCTATAAGTAGAAAGTTTCTAAATACTACATATCCAAAATCACTTGTAGAATAAATAAGTTATAATTTAAACAAGTCTAATAACTTTTTTGGAAATCCCAGTGTTGGGATAAACTCCATGAATTGGGTTTGAGTAGAAACAGATGACCCATAACCGATATATGGTACTCTAGTAAGTCTAGGAGTAGTTATATGTGCTGGAGCAGGACCTCTCGCCGGTGTTTGTTTTGACCTCTCATTTGAAATAACTGGTCTACTCATGCTATACATCCTTGTACTTGCACCCTGCAATAAAATTTTCAATCAAATCAGTCCCTAAATTATCACACTTACTAGAAAATCGATCCTTGTATTTTCTAAAAGCAGCACATAACTATTAGGGAACTTCCTGCTTATGGCTTATTTATACCCTTAGTTGAGTTGCTTTTGGCTATGTAATATTTAAGAACCTCCTTCCATGACTTATTAATGCCCCATAGTTGGATTGCTTTTGGATGTGTAATATTTATGCACTCGTAGTGCAATGACTAAATTATCGTGTCTCATTACTTTTTACTTTGCTTTGAACATATAGGATCAATTTGATATTTGTTTATATGATTCAAGGACTTGTTTGATAGTTTTTCATATAATGTAGGGATCGATTTGATGTTTTCAAAATCATTTAGGGACTAATTTGCTTATATTATTATGGGTTAATATGTTTTTATCCCCCTGTAAATTGGGCGAGTTCCGGTTTATCCCCTGTAAAAAAAAAGGTTTAGATTCCAACCCTATAATATAAAGATTCTCCACAAAACACACCTGTAATATAAAGATTCTCCACAAAATACGCCAGACCCCATCCAGACGCTGACGTGGCACGCCACTGTGTAATTATTTTTATTTTTTTTAAAACCTGACACGTGTGTAATGGACGCTGACGTGGCACGCCACTGTGTAATTATTTTAATTTTAATTTTTTTAAAAACTGACATGTGTGTAATGGTTTAAAAAATTATTTTTAAAAAGATAAAAAATAAA
>Ga0209282_1001218_pt1 | contig 13910 bp, 7 predicted proteins | sample Mtrugardesep15_FD_187529 | JGI IMG/M metagenome (GOLD analysis project Ga0209282, IMG submission 187529) | Root nodule microbial communities of legume samples collected from California, USA - M. trunc garden sep15 (SPAdes) (version 2) | ecosystem: Host-associated > Plants > Roots > Nodule...
GGAAACCGTAGAAAGTAAAGATTAAGATTAATATCGTAGGTTCATTTTCAACTAAAATATAATGTTTTGTTATGAAAATTATCTCAATTTCTTGGATAATAAATATCACCTATACTTTTAATATTAGTGAGACATGTTATTAGGAACAAAGGGCCCAAAAAAATATTTTTAATTTTTTCGATAATAAATTTTTTGGCAAATTATTAAGGAAAACCAATTTTTTATAGGGAGGGTGTATAAAGAAATCTGTGTTATACGAGGGTATATATAGCAAATATTGCCAAAAGGGTCTACTTGAGCCCAACTCTTCATCTTGTTAATATTTCAGGCCTTTTAGTGAACTTTACTATATAAATCTCCCATAAACCCAGTATTTCTATATACACCCCCTCCATTAAAATTTTTTTAGGGCCCCTAACGGCATGGACCCTAGGCCGTCGCACTTCCGGCCTATGCCTAGGGCCGGCCCTGAAAGGTGACTGTGTTCACTTCTATAAAGTAGCAGTGTATTAAATTTGAAAAGATACCTCTTATCAGCTTTACACGTTTGACATTGTATTTTAGTAAATCTTATCATACATTGGTTGCTGACATTCTCCCTATTTAGTTAGCCTCATAAGCACTTTTATTTAAAAGTAACTATGCTGAAACTTTTAATTTTTAGCTTTTTCTTATAATTTGTTTTTGTGGAGAATGCAACGTCAATCTTGCTACTGATAAGTGTCGATATCATTGTAAATTTATGTTGAATGTTCGTGACCAATGCAGTGCTGAACACTCAAAGTACAAAAAGCACAGAGACAGAGACAATGAGCATAAGAAGCACAATCATCGTCACAAAGACAAATACAAGGGCAAAGCGAAAGAAAAAAGCGGGTGTCATGATTCCAGTGCTGAACACTCAAAGAAACACCATGAAAAGGCTTAAGATATTTAGTTTGCTGCATCTATATCGTTATATCGTTTAGGTTGAGAGAAAAAAGGGTCCTAAAAGTCCTGTATTCGATAACATTGCAAAATCAATAGATTGGTATTATGTTTTATTAGCGTTCTGCTGATGCTGCTAGCGCTCAATTGCGCATGAACTCTATTCTGGACCCAATGGAGGACATCAGTTTCATTTGAAATCAGCATTTACTCTAGCTTAAACATTCTAGTATTACTGGACCAAATGGTTTGCTAGGTCAGATTTACCATTTAAGCACTTCACAGCCACTTTTGCATCAGATGCAAGATGAGTAGTGAGCCATTTTATCAAAACCTTTACAATGATACAAATGTCTTAGAATTTTGACTTATGGTCTAACTCAATCTTACAAAACCAGCTTATAGGGTAAGAACTGGCCAAAATTTATAAACACGATGAAGGTGCAAGAGACTGCAATAGACAGCTCAAATAAGGGCAGATTGTGATTAAGGCGGAATTTCCAACAAAACATATAGAAGCTTTCTCATATGTTAATACGAGTTAGTTTCATATGTTGGAGTGTTTCTTTAAATTGATTGCAGCTTCTATATCGTACAGCTCTTTGTTCCATGTATATTCACAGAATCTTTTTATAGTCTATCTTGTGATGGCATATATAAAATATATGTAGTAATGAATTCATATGACCAATGATAAACATTGCAAGGCATACCAAAGTAGACAACAAAATTAATCCATCAACAGATCTTTTCCTTAGCTTAATATGAAAATTGCCAAGTAAAAACTAACTTCCTTTATCATCTTTGCAGTGCACATGAATGATTGGCTTGTTTCATCTTATTGAACTCCAAATCATAGCAAAAAATAGCTGGAGAGAAAAACTTGCATGTTGTTTTTATCATATCTAAAGCCTTCACCAGCTACACCTCTTAATGCAACAAGATTACATCTTCATTTCAGTTATCTAATCTGCTTTCTCAACAAGTGCTTTGGATTTCTTCAATGATTTCAGCTCATCTATCAACTGAACCAAGTTGTTGTAAGAGTGTCCACCTTCCTCTATAGTCCTCTTGGCAGCATCGCCAAACTTTTTTGCTCTCATCCTCATTTCTTTGCTGTCTTGACCATTTCCCAACAAAATCTCCGCAGCCTTTGCAATCTCTTCCCTTCTAACCATTGCCTCTACACTAAAGCTATTCCATAACTTGTTTTCTTTTGCTCCAACTGGGACCCCTATCTTCAAAACATCAACGAGCAACCTCTCATTGTAAAATTGTTCAGCAAACATTGGCCATGTGATCATTGGCAAACCAACACTAATGCTTTCAAGAGTTGAGTTCCAACCACAGTGAGTCAAAATTCCTCCTGTTGCAGGGTGATCCAATATGAGAAGCTGCGGTGCCCAATTCCATATGATATAGCCCTTGTTTCTTTCTTTCACCCTTTCCTCAAAATCTTGCAGGAAACCTTCCCCGTCCTCATCTCTATCATTTTTCCTTACAACCCAGATAAAATTATGACCTGACTTTTCAAGCCCATGTGCAATTTCTACAAGCTGAGCATGAAAATGCTTAGTAAGGCTTCCAAAACTTACATACAACACAGACTCATTTTGCTTTGAGTTGAGCCAGTTTAGCAATTCACTCTCTTTTCCAACATTCTTCTCCGCGTGTCCCCTATTGGCCTTTCTTTCATCATCCTTGTTAGCCCAAGTTGAAACTGGTCCTACACTCCAAGACTTAATCCCCATTCTAGTTTTACTAAGTTTCTCATAATCATTTTCAAGTTCATGAAAACTATTGCATATTGTCCCATAACTTCTTGCCTCCGATTCAAAAATAGGTTCAAAATAGGCTGTGGCAGCATTTGTAGTCCTCACCCAATCACGAAGCTGCAGACGGCTCATCTCAATGGTATGAGGCAGACAAGGAATAGTAAACTTCTGTGTATCAGAAACTAAATGATCATGAGGTCTACACTTTCTAACAAAATAACATGCACAATTGGAGAAGTAGCTTGAGCTGTAATAGTAAAGCCTAGGAATGCTTAGTTTTGCAGCTGATTCCACAGTCCATGGAATCATCATATCAGTGACTATACAATCTGGTTGAAGATCTTGAAACATTACCTCAATAGGATCTCTGAGCATTAACATTCCATGACTGATTTTACCAAGCATTTCTGATGATGTTCCATCTTTAACATCTTTGACATTTTCAATTCCATCAGGAAGACCAACTTGGGATGAAGGGAACTGAATAAGCTGAGTTTTGATAGAGTATCCTGAATTGAAGTCACTGTCTATGGATTCTTGGAATGTTGAAGCATTAGCATGTGTAGTAATGATGGTAACATTGACACCATGCTTTGCAAATAGCCTTGCTGTGTCAATCATTGGAATCATATGGCCAGGAGTTGGATATGGAAGAAAGACTACATGAAGTTGGTTATTGGATTGTTGAGACTCCATTGTTTGCTTTGGAGATCTTTGAGGTGGATGTGTGGTTTTGTTACTTGATGAGTTATAAGAATCGTTGACTTGTTCATGTTTCTATAGGTGAAATAGATTGTTTTTCTATTATATGTCTGAAAGGGGGAAAAAAATGTCCCGTACTGATATCTCTCCACCGATCACACAACTACTCTCAATACTTCACTATTTTTTCCCTACAATTCTCTCTCCACTAAAAACACATGTTAAAGAAGTCAATATAGAACTATGTCTGACGAGTGTGTATTCAACTTTTTCAAAAATACCATGTTTTTAAATATAAAATTGCTATTTTGAATTCATTATATGCTCTTAAAACACAAGTTATTAATACCATTTTATTTGATTAACTTCTTACAAGACTTATGTTGGGGATGTGACCTCTCTTTTTAATTTCTTTGGAACATTATTTTTAAGTAGAGTGACATTTATTTTAGAATGGAGGGAGTAGTTAATTTTTTTGTTTTGTAAACAAAAAAAAAATTAAATAAAAAAGTATTAATGTAAAGGTTAGAATAAAGCACCAAGAATACTTCTTTTAAAATATGAGAATAAGTTTTGAATCTATGAACATGTATCCCTATAAGAATCCAATACTACTTGAAGGAAATGATAAGCAATCTCTATGTGAGAAGTCATGAGTTCGAATTCAATTCTAAGAATGCATTAGTGGTTTGGTTTAAAAAAAAAAGGGTACCCCAAACAAGAAAAAGAAGAAGTGAAGGGCTTTGAAAAATTGCCAACTCTTTTTCCTCCTTCAGCAACACTCTCAAACAAGAAAATATAAGTCATAAATTTTGTAATCTTCCCCCTTCATATTTACTGATAACATCTGCAGTGGAGGCAAATCACTCCAATGCTTGGATTTGTACAATTACACATATACAATACTTAACCTTGCATAGTGAGTACAGATTATGACAAGGTATCAAACGCATGAGCCTCACGTGCTACCTTAATAAAGACATCTTCTAATGTGGTGTCAGCTAAACCCCATGCGAAAACAGTGAAGTTCCTTTTTGCAACTTCAACAGCTTGAAATACATTTGCTATTTTAACATCCTCTTTTGGCAGCTCAAATTTCTGAGTACCAGAGAGATGGTATATCTTATTGGCATTTGGGGTGAGACTTTGTACAATGTTCTGGACATCCTTCTCGTGATCGGAAGATGTTGTCATTGTGAACACATAAATCCCTCCATACCTGGCTTTCAGCTATGACAAAACAACAGAAGCAGCAAATAAGTCAAACATGGTGTAAGTTTGAACTTTCTATTTGGCAATAAACTTAAAAAACACCGGAAGTGTATGCAATCAACTAGGATTTTGAACCATGTAGGCAGCGGCGAAGCTAGCAAGAAATTTTCGCAGGGGCCAACTACAACCAAAAAATAAAATATTTTAAATTTATGCTAATTTTCGACAACTAAATTTGTTTGGGGTAGCTTAATGTTTATTATTTGGGGTAGCTAGATATAAATACATACCAACTAATTTAAGAATAATATATTTTTTGGGGTAGCCAAGGCTACCCCTTGTATATGAAGGGCTACGCCCCTGCATGTAGGTAGTTCGGATGGTGAGGTAAGAGACATTGAAGGATTTTTAAGGAGGAGGTCCCAGGTTCGATCCCAGAATCTAACAAAACTACTAACTTTACTACATTTGTATATACAAAAATAAAATAAAAATCAGCTTGCATTTTTAAAGTTGCATTCGAACTTTGTACGTTAACCATATATAATGACAGTGTCTTTGCAACTTATTTTTAAGCCCATACTAATTCCCTGCAGTTATGGATTCCAGCATTCACACATTCAGCACGGCAGGGTTCGTTCTTGATTTAATTGGCTCAAATTTCGAGTGAGCATTACAAATGTTCTTAAAACTGATTTACCGAGATCAAAATCTGAGCCGTCCAATTAACAACAGATTATTCACAGACCCATTTAACAATTTCATTTTGATAAAGAATAACACTTTAGCAATGTACCTCCTTTGGATTTCCTACGCACTGCAAGCTACCATTTACAAAAATTCCTAATCGATCACACAAAGCCTCTGCCTCTTCCATAGAATGTGCTGAAAACATAAAACCAAGATTTTTGAATCTATATGCATAGAGAAAGAAAAAACAACTTCGTGTTATTATGGAATCAAATATAAAACAGGCTCATATGTCTAAATCATAAACAAGAAACAGAATGAGAGTATACTGGTTAGAATGATTGCACGATCCTGTTTCGCAAGCCTGATAACATTCCATAGGCATTTCCTTGAAGCAGGGTCTAATCCAGTACTTGGCTCATCCATATAAACAACCTAGATTTGAATTGGCATGTACAGAATAAGAAAGCTTGAATCTTATTTTTTTTATTAAAAAAATGAAAAAGAAAAAAAGATCAAATTCGGTTGAAATAAAAACACAAACTTTGGGGTCGCCAATCAATGAAATTGCAACACTAAGCCTCCTCTTCATCCCTCCGCTGTATTTTCCTGCCTGCTTATCAGCAACACCTCCATGGAAAAGGTTTAAATTCTTCAAAGATTCTTCTACCGCCTGTAACAATAAAATGGAAGCTAAATAGTTACAATTTTCCCTTTCAAACAAATTCCAACAAAAGAGAAAGTTGTTTAAATTGCAATCATCTTTTATAGATCCATACTCTTCTCAACAGAAAAATATGCAATAAAAATTGGAGAAACATTATGAAAGCACCTAAAATGTGTTTTGTCTTTACTACGTTTTCTAAAAACTTTTTTTCTTCTGAATAAGACTGAGATGTTTATTGGTAATCATAAAAGTTAGTTCCTTAATCGGTTTATTATAAAAAGTAATGTAATGCTCCATCCGGTCCTATTTACAAGAGACATCTGGGTCAACAAAAGTTGATGTATCTGGTTAAAAAACTGGACCAGATACATCAACTTTTGTTGACTATAATATCTCTTATAAATAGGACCGGAAGGAGTAGTTTCTAGACAAAACTAATGTTCTTCTAGATTTCTACACACTGTTGTCTAAAAATATCACACAAGAATAATGAAATACCAATTTTTATAATTTCATTGCTCGAACTAACCTAAAAACACCTATTTATTGCACAAGAATTTTTGCAGAATGAACTTACTTACTTGAGTCAAGACTGAACCTTTAAGGTTTTTAAGTCTACCATAAAAAAGTAGGTGTTCTCTACCTGTCAAGCTTTCCCACAGCAAGCTACAATATCATGAGAAATAAATTTAGAAACTTTTCCAATCGATACACATTGGATTTCAGGAAAAACATAAAACATTGGAGGAAACTTCAGCTCACTTATGCTGTGGGCATACTCCCATGCTGGTGTATATTCCATCCATCTGAGTTCTTATGTCTAGGCCTTGAACATATGCCGCACCAGATGTTGGCTTTGTGAGACCAATCATCTATAAGCACACATAAGCTGATTATGTTTATAAATTAAGGAGAAAACAATTCAAAGGACGAAACATGATTCGTTGAATTATAATAGAATTTCGTAACATACTGAAGTGAGCATATGTATCAGAGGTCCATACATCCTTATATGCATGGACCATGCATCTTTTATTTTTCTGTTCATTCAAAGGAAAATGTGCTTCATAAGGTGTTTCAAAACTTATTCTTTTATCTTACATGAGCAGAAAAGGCTTGAACATATGCCGCACCAGATAAGGATGGTATATATTCCATCCATCTGAGTTCTTATGTCCAGGCCTTGAACATATGCCGCACCAGATGTTGGCTTTGTGAGACCAATCATCTATAAGCACACATAAGCTGATTATGCTTATAAATTAAGGAGAAAACAATTCAAAGGACGAAACATGATTCGTTGAATTATAGTAGAATTTCGTAACATACTGAAGTGAGCATATGTATCAAAGGTCCATACATCCTTATATGCATGGACCATGCATCTTTTATTTTTCTGTTCATTCGAAGGAAAATGTGCTTCATAAGGTGTTTCAAAACTTATTCTTTTATCTTACATGAGCAGAAAAGGCTTGATGAAATCGTCTTAAAATCTTCTTTTTTTTCGTTCGTGTGTGTGTGTGTGTGGGCTGTGGGGGGATATAATTTTCCAAAAATATGAATATATTGAACAAAATCCAATTTTAACTGACCATACTGATAAAAGAAGTCTTCCCGGCCCCATTAGGACCAAGCATACCGAAGCATTCCCCTCGAGGCACAGCTAGGAACAATTCTCTCACTGCCAATTTTCCTGGATTTCCATCCCGTCCTCGATAGAGTTTTTTTAGGCCATCACAAACAATTGCATGATCAATAGTTGGCTCGAGTAGCAGCTGCTCCACCTTCTCCTTCTAAAGACAAAAAGAAGAAAGCATTTAATACATTATGCTGGCAAACCAATTCATTCCAGCTAGTTCTTAAAGCTAAAAACTACTTTAAAAAGAACCTGGAGATGCTTTATTGAAGTAAAACTCATACGTTAGTGTTAACTTATTTTATAATAAAAAGCTGATGTTCAAAAAAGGAAAAGATTGTGTTGGAAATTCCGCTGTTATTGCGATCTTCCCCTAGCCATCTGATTGACGCATTTGGTCTGCCTTCATTGCAGCCTCCAACACCTGCATTGTGTGGGTGTGGAGGGGTGGGGTTAGTCCTACATTTCCTAGATATATGACCTAAGTTGTGCTCAAAAAGCTTGGAGAGTAATCCCCTTACAAGCCGGTTTTATAGGGTGAGTTAGGTCCAACCCAAGTTCTAAGAGATTGTGACTGTAAGGAACGTTATTTGTCTTTCTAGTAGAATCCATACCTAATTAAAGTTCCGCCAAGCTTTCCTAAGATATTGATGTTTTTTAAACTACATCATTACTCTTCATTGAAGTGGCATCATGATATTACTTTCTAAAGCCAGTAGGCGAACGTTCCCCCTTGATAGACATTAGATATCTTAGTTTCATAATCTATAATAAGATGAACATATAATAAGAGTACATTTATTCAATAAATATAAAGATAACCTCTTGGACGATATCTGGTTTCTCCATCTGAGCTAAAACATTTGACTCGTGTCTTTGAATACTAAGCTTCTTGCATGATGAAAGAGGTTTTTTCAGAAATCCTTTCAAGAAGAAAATAGTACTTTTTCCACTTCCTGTTGACAGTACTTGATCGATGTAATAAGCAACAAAAAGCACTACGACCCACTCAGCAGACATGATAATTAAGACCTCTTTCATGCCATTGGCGCTATCACTCAGATCCTGCCACCGCATACCAACGGTTCCCGAATTACTGCCGCTGGTGGCAGACTGTCCAAACTCATACAATCCACGATATAAAGCAAATCCTGGATACAGCTCCATACAAATGATCCATCCTCCTGCATAAACGGCATAGGAAATCAACAAGGTAGAACGTTTGAAGCTGCCAACAGAGGCATAAGATACATATTGTTAAAATTAAGAATCTTTAGATATTCCTTTAATTGTACAACTTCCTAGATTGATTGTTATTACTCCTAGAGAGCATACAACTTCCTAGGCTAGTTCTTACTCATTGAGCATTCAATGCATTTATAAATACAAGGTGTGTGATCTCATTATGGACACAGAATTTAGAGTTTACATTAAGAAGACTGGTGTAAAATTTATGTAGATGAAACTTCTAATCATTGTGGAAACCATATGAACAACTTGGAATGATCTCGTTCTTCAGTCATATAACTTACTTGGAAATGATGAATCTTGAATAAAAAATTGGAGAAAAAATCCAGCTAGTAGCCCAGTCCCAAAGACACCTATATACGCGGTTACTGCAAATATTAAAAATACAAGTCAGTAATGAGATCTGAGAACTTGAAGTAGCTATCAACAATAATAATACGATATTGTAAACAGCTTGAAGTAGCTATCAACAAACCTGTAGCAGTCTTGACATTTGAAAAAAAGGAAGCCAACAGAATTGCCACTGAGATTTGTAAGTTTATATAGATGAAATAAAACACAAATTGGATGCTATAGTCATTCAAGGTGAAGAATTTCAATCCTGAAAATGAAGTCAGCAGCATTAGACAGAACGGGAAAATGCCAAGAACAACTAGTTAATGGTTATATTCTTACCTAGGACTGAGCCAAATATCACAAAGCACAACATGTAGATCACTGATAAGGCAAGAAAATAACCATATGTAATCATCCAATATGGCCCATCACCAAGACCATGCATTTTCATCATGATTCTCAATTTTTGTTGCTTCTCATAAACCAGTGATGTCAGCACAACCTACATTAAATGCGTATAGAGCTTACTCGTGTTGAACAGAAAAATACACTAAAACATCTATTATGTGTTGTGTTTGCATTGGGTGTTAGATACAGATTACAACTGCTGACTTTGAATCTGATCATGTATTGTTCCATGAGAAGAAAATTGAAAAAAAAAGTTTGCTTACATCATGTTTACAAACATATAAAGCTGATTTAGGGACAGGTAAGAATATCAAAGCTATTTCAAAAATCAAAATCGGCCAATAGCTACCTATTCTGCAATACGATGTCAGTTATGTCCTTTTCAGTTCTGTCAACTTCTCTTATGACATAAAACTTGTTTCTTGCTGATATATTTGTTCAGATATTTACGCACTTACCGGAAAAAGTTGCAGGATGACCCATGTAAAGAATAGAACGCCCATGAGAGAAGCTATCTCAATCCTAAGTGGGGTCTCAGATTTTGGCATTTCCTTTACAAACTCAAATAACATTTTGGTACCGGGTCCACGCAGAAACTGCAGGTAGGCATTTGATATCTGCATGCATAATGATGCTAGGTATCAGTCCCTCTTATCTTTCAATATACAGATAAAGACCCGTATATTTTTAAAATAAAAAGTTAGAATATTTATACAAAGGGGAATTATTATCGTTAAGTTATGTAAGTAAAATTTACTGATGCAATTAGTGTTGAATTTTGCAATATAGTAAGTAAATGCTAGTTTCACTGAATTTTTCCATTCAAATTATGCATTTTGTAAGTTCTAATGAGTGAGCAAGTATTTTGTAGTCCAAATCAATTCATATCACAAATCGATTACATTTATTGATTTAAAGTTAATACGAAATTAAAAAACTGATAGATTCAAAGCACATGCTACCAAGTAGCATGTTATTTTTAAGCTGAGATTGAGTTTACTGTTTCGCAGTCATGTGTACACACACACACACACATACATCCATTATTAGGGATTTAGGATAGCAGCAGCAAGAAGGATGCAACCATTAAAACAAGTATTAGATATATACCAAATTTATAGAACGAGGAATTCGCAACAATGCAGTTGGACCAAAATCAGTGACACCTTTGTGGGTTGACTTGTACCATACAGTGACGTTGAATCCATTCTCATTTGAGTTTAGAAAATCAAAAGCTGTCAAATGTGAAAACAATACATAAATGAGTATTATCATCTTCCAAATATTATGTATGTTGAAATATGTTGAAATTTGGGGCCTAACTCATCCTTACAAAATCAGCTTTTAAGGTGAGGAGTGCCTCCTCGTTAAAAACTCTTCTCAAGAGTCATATCTATCCGATGCGGGACTAAATCCACCCCCTCAAAGTCAACACAATGAAGGTGTTGGAAGTTGCAATGAAGGCAAACCAAAGGTCGCAATTTAGGCGACTAGGGCGGACCGCAATAAAGGCGGAATTTCCAATAAAACATAATGATAAAAGTACCTGAAACTACTGGATTGTCATCATGACCTTCATATAACTCATTATTGATCTCAGAAGAACTGTCACGCCATAAATTTATACCGTCAGCACATCTGATTTCTACATCAAGGGGAAATATACTCAACCATTAACAAAACCCCACATTTTATATAAAAACAACATTGTACTCCCCATAATTCCTATATTATTGAAACAATCTGCTACAGTGTGAATACTTATTGGCAATAACTGGCAGTAAGATCATTATCATTTTGCAAGTTTGTGCACTTACAAATTTTTAACATTAACTTTTATAATTTGTTCAAAACACAAATAAAGATTTAGGTTCAAGTCAACCTATGTTGTTAATCCCAGATAGCAGAGCAGCAGACTCCAAAACTGAGATTGCAGGATGTCATTGAAAAGGGCATTAGGGTTGTCAATCCGGGGATATAAGCTAAATTTATCTGCAACACCCCTTTTCTCACAAGTAGTAGACAAGGTTTTGAAAAGGGCACGACAAGCCTACAACTAAATGTTCTCATTAACAAACTAGTTGCATATTTAGTTTTCTGTTAGCATGCATTTCAATGCTTTGTGAACACAAGCAATACATGAGATTGATTACATTGAGCCTATCTCGATGTTAACCTAAATGCGTATAATTTTTGCCATAAAAACACATCCAAGATATCTTGTGTCTATGCAGCTCGTGATAACATATAGAACGACACATTGAATCGTCAATTTCCATCATAAAATAGCAGTATGCATGCACAGCAACAACTACGTCTATTGGTTCAATTTCATGTATGTTATCATACATTGCCATTACAAGGATGTTCCATACCTTGATCCACAGTAAAGCCTGCTATCTCGTAAGGAAATGATTCCATACCCTGCTGCGGTGTGCCTCCTCGGTAGATTTCTGGGAAATCAATGTTGTTGTCTAGAGGGCAACGAGTTTGTAGATAATAAATGGGAAGATCCGAAGTGAAAGCAGGGTCAATAAAATTGTTGGTCTCGGGCGTTGATTCAGACCCCTATATTATTTTCACAGTTTCACCACCAATAACAGAATTCACAAAAATGAATAATCAAATAAGTAAAATTTAAAATCTTGACGAAGAAATAAATGCTTTCGAGTTGCAAACCAAGAAAAACAAAACTGACCAGCACATTTGATGCCAAAGTAGCCATGATATCAGGATAATCCATAGTGATGTTACTTGGGAATATATTGTAAGACACAACTGTGCAAAGAAAAGGCAAGTAAACATGAGGAAGTTCGTGTTTGGTTTCACTTATACATGAAGCCAAAGCAATTCTATGCGCATAAAATCGATTTTTAAATATTTTTGTGTTACTAGTAGAATTAATTTCGCCTCCATACTAGTTTCTAACTTGAAGTTTAGATTTAGATCTATAGCCTTTAAACTTAGCATTTAGCCTGAAATTTTATAATTTAAATCAATTTCAATGTGAAAGTATCAAAATATAAATCATCTAACATTTAGCTCATTTTTAATTAAAACTAATTTTTACTTCTCAAAACCAACTTAAAACCTTATTTTTCCTAAAGATCCTACTGGCGAAACTCATATACACAACGTGGTGACGCGTCCCTGCATATCAAATGTCTCTGTAGCATTTTACAATCTGAGGTACTAAACTCGAAACTAAAGACATGTATAGGAATTGAAAATTAAAACATATAATAATTAAAAAAAAGTTATACACTGTCCAAAGTAGTGATCGTTGGCTGTGAAGAGCATGGTATAAACGGGTGGATACCACGGCTCGCTTCCCGGAAGTTGCAAGAGAGGAGGCCATTCAGGTGGATCAGGAATAGCACAAGCTAAAACTTGATTCTGATCGGAATACTCGATTCCACAAACCTTCTCGGAGTCGCTACATGTAGTTTGGTTAGTTGTACAAACGCAGCCACATTTGAATTGTGGTTTATCCAATTGATTGTCAACTAAATTTTGAAGGAGAACCAGGATGATGCAAATGATTAATGGGAATAGAGTTAGCCTAATGTTGGTCTTCTTGTTCCTTTTCTTTAATACAAAAAATGAAAGAAGCATTGTTCAGTGAGGTGAATAATTGAATTGTAATTAACAATAGTAAGTAATTAAACTATAAAAGATAGAAAAAAGTGTTAGGACATGATAAGAAAGAACAGAAAAAGGTATAAACGTACCTGGAAGGTTAAATTCTTCCTGAGAAGAGCGTTTGCACGAGTAGAGAAGCTAGCAGGAACAGGATTTGCCATGATTGTTGGAGTTGGAGAAGGACACGCATGACAGAACCCGCTTCTAATGTGTGTGTCTGTCAGTCACTGTAACTTTCCTTTTTCAGCCATCTCAAACACACTATTTTTTCTTACGCAACCATACAACTAAATTAATTTATTAATTTATCGCTATACAAATATGTTTTTTTAAGATATTTAGTCAACGTTTTAAAAAGTCTAAAATAAAAAATTCAATACAAAATGTTCTTTTTTTCCTTTTTCTAAAATACTTGTTGATAAATTTGTAAAAAAAAAACTTGTCAATAAATATATTAAGGGTTTATTTGGTAAGATATAAAAACTAGCTTATTTCTTATAGCTTATATGCTCATATGAGTAAAAAAAGACATGATATCTGACATTTCATCACAAGTTTATATTATATGTATTGAAATGAAAATAAATTGTCTAGGATTAAAATAATTTAATAGTAATATATAAACGATTAATAAATTGTAAAAATTAAATTGCCAATTTTTTTTATT
>Ga0209282_1001219_pt1 | contig 13909 bp, 7 predicted proteins | sample Mtrugardesep15_FD_187529 | JGI IMG/M metagenome (GOLD analysis project Ga0209282, IMG submission 187529) | Root nodule microbial communities of legume samples collected from California, USA - M. trunc garden sep15 (SPAdes) (version 2) | ecosystem: Host-associated > Plants > Roots > Nodule...
CTCAACATGTGTTTCAGTGTCGTGTTTGGTGTCTGGGTCAGTGCTTCTTAGAATATGAACTACGCTAATATTAAGCAAGCAAATTAAGTTTTTCATGAATTATAAAGCTTTGGTGAGCTGTTGCTGATTGTAGTTTTTGGTGGTCCTTGTAAAATATGATCCAACAATCAACTAGTCATTGAAACATAGAATAGGATGATCACGTGAGCTGGTTATTATCTTTGTACAATTTGAAAATCGCCACTTATTTCATGTTCGCCTAAGGGATAATAGAATTACCCATGACTGTTTGAGTGAGAGCTAAGTTTTTTTTTGAAGGTGAGTGATAGCCAAGTTGTTGTGGATACATGTTAAACTGCTTTAGGTGAAGGGCTTAAGGCCATCAATGTTAGAGTTCTTATAACAGATTATTAAGAAAATGTTGGCAATTATTAGTAGATAGTGAAACGATTGTGTAGCTGGTATATTTGAATACTTTGTCTTAGCTTCTTGATTTACATGTGTTTTTTTTTTATCTATGGTAATCAATTAGTGTGGTTTTACAGGTATGGCTTTTAGTTCTGGTTGTTCTACCGGCAAGGTCACATATAATTATGCGATTTGGATTAGTAGCATACATGACTTTGCTTTCAATTTGGATTCTCCCAAGAAATGCTTGGAAGGTAAGTAATTGTTAATCCATTGCTTATATCCTCTGATTCACTATATTTTTCAATCGTCCTGTTTTGGTTGTTTTTTCTTATTCTCTTGTTTCATAATTTGGGACATAATTTTTCTCATGCTTTATACTAATTTATGATTTGAGCTAGCTTGTGCCTTCTCATAAATAAGTCTATCAAGTCAAAACTGCTTGGCAGCTGGCTATTTGCTTACAATTGTTTTCATCTTGAATTATCGTGTAAATCTGAGAAATTTCTTGCCTAATTCAATTTCTGTTTATAGGATCAATTGGGTCGTGTTTATTTTCTGTCGGCATTGTTATTCATAACATTAGGACTGGGTTCAGATGGCGTGCCTGCACTTGTTCAGTCGAGAACTCCACCACCTGCAGTGACGGGGATTCCAAATCTTCCTATATCTTTAACAGGTTATTCATATGTAATCTCAAAGTTAGGTCCATTAACCTTTACGAGGAAAGGATTGTCTGTAGGAAGCACTGTTGCATGTTTGACTTTTACAGTAAGATGCTTGCTGCATTCCTGCTTTTACCTTTTATTTACAGTTATTTTTGGACTTTTGGCAAAAACAATGCTTTGAAAGAATTCTGAAACAATATAATTTATTTATGAAGGTATTTCTAAGTGCAAGTCTCTGCCTCACAACCACAACCCCTGAACAACTAGCATCTGCATTGCGATGGTTCATGCTTCCTCTGAGATACATAGGCGTATCTGTATCAGAAATCGTGCTTACCCTTTTACTGTCATTGAGATTTATCAGTCTAGTTTTTGATGAGGTAAGAACTAAGAAGAATTTTACATTGCTATGTTGAGTGGGTTAGCTTAAGTAGAATGCATAACCAGATTATAGTAGTAAACATTGTATCTATAACTTTAGAGGAATGCTAGGGTCACACTTTAACACATTCCTTTAGACACACTCCAATCTAATAATGACACACCACCCATTTTACTGCGAACCGGATGTGCAAGTTACAAAGAGATTTTTTTTTGTTGGTATTATTAATTGGATTGAACTTTTCATCTCACCCTCTTCTTCAATTCTCCAAAAGAAACAAATTGGAAGTTTGCAATGTGAAAACCCTCAAATCTGCCATGTGAACAACCTGTCTTCAAATTGAACATCCTTAGTAAGAAAATCAGCACTAATTATAATCTTCTACCAATGACCACTTCCGATTCACATAGTGATTCATCAGGATGTTTCACCAACCCCACTAATTATATGTTCTTTCACCAATTCCGATTCACATGCTCTTTGACTAATCGGAAGTAGTAAATGTTATTTATGGCTTTTAACAATCAGTGCGACAAGCCATCGGCGGAGTGATGGAGACAACAGGTGAAAACTTGATTTACCCAAAATCAAAATCAATTCAAGTCGCATGTGATTGAGACAGCAGCGGTCACCGCAGCTCACGAGAATGTTGATATCTCGGCAACAGAGCACATGCTAGAGACAGCGGCCAAGAGTGGTTGCGATTGAGACGGTCGGCGGCACCATCAAGGGGAGGTTGAGATAAAAAGTTCAATCCAACTAATAATACAAAATAAAATAAAATAAAATAAATAAAAATCTCTCTGTAACTTGAACATCCGGTTTTCAGGTAAAATGGGTGACGTGTCATTATTGGATTGGAGTGTGTCTAAAGGAGTGTTAGAGGGTGTGACCATAGCATTCTTCATAACTTTTTAATCTATAAAATTTGTCAAACACTATCAAAGGAAGTCGAATTGAGCATTCATGCAGAAACTTCTATCATTAGTTTTAACCAAAGCAATTAGGCTTAAAAAATTTCTTTTCTTTTACTTAACACAATTAATATCCTGATTATTTTGTCGCAGGTCCGGAACATTGCATTGGGAATTGTATCTCGTAGGGTAAATTGGAAACAACTGACTGTTATGGAGACAATTGATAGTAAGTAAATATTATTAGCTTTTCCACTTGTATCCAGGCATCATAAAATAATATTGTTCTGTTTACTAAACTCCTTATGTGTTCCAACGAACTAGGTGACTGATGGGTATCATCTCGATAATGACTGTGCATAAATCTCATTTAGGTTCTTTAAGCTTCATATTTGATTTGTCCACATTGTGTTAGCATTCAAAATTGGTAATTAACTCACACAAATATATTTGTTGCGTAACATTATACCAAATTAGTGATTTGTTTCATTTATCCCAATATTTGGAGTTTGGACTGGGACATGACATGACACTGTTATCTTATGTCATGTCAGCATAATAATCAATGCCAGTCTGATCCTAAATAAAATCACCAAAGGCATGAAAGTTATTTGTTTATTTTCAATAGTGACGATAAGTGATAACTCATATGTTGGTATCTTGCTGAACTTTCTATTCATCACCTGTACTACTTAAAGATACATGTAATTTTTAAAGGACTGAGAATTCCAAATTAAGTTTTAGAATGCAGGTTTGTTGTGATGTTATGTAGGAGGTAGTTTGGATTGTAACCTCATTCTAATGAATTTACTTAAAAATTATTTGTTGATTGACTTAACTATTATACTTGAGATATTTCCTTCTATTGATATTTTTCCCTTTATGTGACTTCACAGTTTTCTTTAATTACTTCCGTCGCATCTTCAAAAATATTTTCAGCCATGCAGAGCAAATTTCTCAGGTTTGTCTTAGATGTATAATGTTTTCCCCCCCTTTATGTTTTGTTATTGTTGCTTGAAGTGCATCAACTTTTTATCATAATCCCAACTCAGTCTAAATTTTGTGAATATTATAAAAAGTAAAAACCATCAGAAATTTGTGTGTTGATTGCATAGCTTGAACTCTATGTTGATTTCATCAATAATGCTGTGTTCTAGAAAGAAAAAAATGATGTCGTTAAATTAGCCATGGACTCAATTTTCTGTGACATAGGCCTCTGAACACAAACTGACATTTTGGAGCTAATTTGCTGTTGGCATTCATAATCATCAGAAACAGCTCATAGTTTATCTTCTGACAATTTAACTTAAAATACTGCAGGCTATGATAGCCAGAGGTTTTAAAGGGGACGTCGACAATCACAAAATTTATTTCTTGTCAGAATCATCTTTTGGGATGGCAGATATTGTATGTTTGTTGAACTTAACAGTTGTCATAGGAGCTTCTCTCCTGTCTGAGTACTACCTTGTCTAATGAGAAAGATATGCCACTTTTAGCACTGGTAAGAGCATTTTGTGTTGACTTGATTGTGTTTGTATTTAATTATTTCATTGCTTACAAGACAAAAAAAATTCTCTGAGGACAAGGCGTTCCTTCTTCTCTAAGGGTTATTTGTCATTTGGTACATGCATGAGTAACAATGTAGATATATTATGCAGGTTCTTGACATGGTTTTGGATGAAAAAGCTACTTAGAAACTTTCTTCATGAGTTGTCTAAATGAGTTGCTTCAAAGTTGAGAACAGATGTTTGGATTATTTGCTTTCATAAATCAGATGAGTCATTTTAGCTATATCCACATAATTACCGTATTTCACAGTTCGTGGGAAAACGTTGGTTTCATAACAAGTATCCACGTCCTTTTTTGATCTAGCGCAAGTGGTTGATGCGCAGTGTGTGAGTGTTGTAAATTCGGGATACCGAGTTAATGATAAAAGAAAAAGCAGTGATAAAGGATATTGATGCCGGTAAAGGTTGTTACTGTCACAAGTGACAAGTGTGGTCTATTTGAACTAACATTGCAAATAGTAGACCCGAAAGCCTTATTGAGTTAATAAATACCTGAATTATTGTTGACGTTGATGACCTGTATAAATCAATACTATGTTATATGTATATCTTATGTAAACAATGTGTGTTTGGCTCCCTCTTTGTACACATTTATTTGTATAAATTTTTTGTCAAAAAAGAGACTCAATTTAGTTTTTTCATGCAATCATTGGACCAAATAAATCTTCTACTAGGTAAAGGTAAGTCAATCAACTTTGTTTCTATATTCGTCAAAGGAATTATATCTCATCCATTATGGTAAAATCTTCCATTAGGCACCAACTACAAGTCTTTCTTTCTTCTAGCATATACATTGACTATGTATACATGATCTCTAATTTGCTTTCTTTCCATCAAAAGTATACCACTGTTGACTTGATAATTTTTAATAGTAAATGAGACCTAAAGCAACATCGAATAAATGAGGCCTTTTTGTTAGAATATGAGGTAGTTTTTATTGTAAAATTTAATTTTTGCAGGTGGGTCTAAAGCGAGAGCTTTAGTGGCCATATCCTTGGGTCGGTCTTGACTGTATCTATTACTAGAAGTCCGTCGAATCTTTTGATGACATAAACACTAGAAAAATATGAAAATACCCCCGACAGTAGTTAACTACTGCCAGCTAATGTTGGTGTTGATCTTGACGGCAGTCCATTGGAGGTATTTTTGTATTTTTATGGTGTTTGGAGCAAAAATTACGGTGAGAAGAGTATTTTTATTTTTTTTTGGATACAAATTAAACAACACGTGAGACTTGACAAAAATAAAAAAATAAACAACACGTGAGAGAAAGTAAGTAAAAGTGCGAGGGTTCTTTTTTTGATTTCATTCGTCTCTATCTATCGACACCTTTAGTTGATTGAGTTTTGAAATCAATAGAAGATTCAATCGCGCGGTGATGAAGAAGAATTAAACAAAGGTGAACTCGTCCCATCCATCAGTTTTGTAGCCGCCTGTCACGCTCGCAAATGGCGCCGAGAACAAACGCCACAAAACGGCGGCATTCGAATTCCTCCACCGAAAAGCCCCCACTTCCCACTCTTCCATTCGATCTTGTCCAAGACATTCTCTACAGACTTCCAGTCAAATCCCTAGCACAATTTAAATCCGTCTCCAAATCCTGGAAATCTCTCATCTCAGATTCTAAGTTCACCAAGAAGCACTTTCGCGTGTCAACCACGCCCCACCGTCTCCTCTTCCCAAAATTAACCAAAGGCCAATTCATCTTCAATGCTTGCACTCTCTCTTCCCTCGTCACAGCAAAAGGGGCGGCTACCGCAATGCAGCAGTTAGAGTCTCCTCTCAACATTCGAAAGTTCGATCAAATCCGCGGCTCTTGCCACGGCATCCTCTGTATCGAACTCCATCAAAGATTCGCTATTTTGTGGAACCCTTTCGTTAATAAATTTGCAAGTTTGCCCCCTTTGGAAATCCCATGGAGCAACACAATATATAGCTGCTTTGGCTATGATCATTCCACTGATTCTTACAAGGTGGTTGCCTTTATAAAGTGGTTGCCTAATTCTGAAATTTACAAAACTTATGTGCATACTATGGGTACCACTTCTTGGAGAATGATTCAGGATTTTCCTTGTATTCCTTATTCGCAATCCGGAAAATTCATTAGTGGAACTTTTAATTGGTTGGCATATAAAGATAAAGATGCAGTTTCTTCATTGGTCATTGTTTCTCTTGATTTGGAGAAGGAGACTTATCAGGAGCTATTGAAGGAGCCTGATTATGGAGAGGTGGATGTGCTAAGTAAATCCTTATGGGTGTTGAGGGATTGCTTGTCCATACTTTCTAATAGTAATACTTTTTCAGATGTTTGGGTTATGAAGGAATATGGAAAGCAAGATTCTTGGACTAGATTGTTCCGTGTTCCTTACATGGGAGGTGTTGGTTCTGATCCTTATACAAAGGCACTTTATGTTTACGAGGATGATCAAGTGTTGCTAGAGTATATGATGAAGTTGGTTCTTTACAATTCTAGAGATGGTACTTTCAAGACTCTTAAAATTCAAAGACGCCGCGATTGGATGATTCCGGAAGTCTGCCAGGAGAGTTTGATATCACCTTGTGCTGAGTAGTTAATAGTAGAATCTATGTCGTAATGTAGATGCTATGTTATGCCACATTTGCGTGAGGTTTATGAACAACACATCATAATTGCAACTCTTAAGTTAATTTCCATTTATGTTATTTACCTTATGGTTGATATGACTATGTTGTTATGACTTTTTTGTTAATTGCAATTTGTATGTTAATTTTCAATTTGTGTTAGGTTCTTATGTTTGCTGGTTACTCCATGGATTATTTTTCATTATTATAAATAGAATATGTTTAAGGAGATATTAGTGTGCCAGGTTTAATACTCTAATTTAGTTTTTGATATCAATAGGACTTAAAAAGTTTAATGTGCTGACTTGGGATCACTGCTTGAAAACACATTTTATTATAAGCTTATTTGCTCGAGACATGAGCTATGCTGTGAGATCACATTTGGATGCTATTTCCTTAAGATTTGATACATGTTTAGCTCTATGCTTATAGAGTTCCATCAAGGGGTTATTTATTTATTGGTAATAAACGTTATCTCAATCAATCTTTTTGAGACCTTTCTTTAGTAGAAGCTTTCTTTCATTTGTACTATTTCAGACTTTTAGAGGGATTTTTCTGTTCAATTTCCTCTCAGATCTTTAGTCCCCTGCTCTTTCTTTAGTTAGTTTTGCATTGTCCTTTGCATTTGAGTTTGTTAGTTAGTTGTATATTTGAACAATTATTCATTTTGTAATTGTACGCTATTCTGCATATGTCAACTAGGCTATATTTTCAATATTTTTTAGGCCAACATGTATATAGCCTAATAACCTGATCAAAGATTGACTTAAGTTGTGACTCATTTTCGAGAAGTGGATGCATTGAGTCTCATTTTTGACAGAAGTGTATATAAGCCTATCCCTGTTATTTGTGAAGTCTGAAACATTCCTTAATATTATACCCATATTCTTGGTGGATTATATTATATATTTGCCCCCTTAAACATTTTGTTTTCTTTGAAATGTGTGTTCTGTTTTTATTTGTATTTTTAACCCCACTACTAAGCTCTTGTTCTACCTCTGCCCGTGACCAATATTAAAAACACCTTACCAACCCTCAGTTATTGAAGAAGTTTTGAGCCATTTTCAAACATCAATCTGTTGTAGATCGCATATGATACTTATCCTCGGTCACAATATGTACGAGTTCTCTCCGAACAAATCGCTTAAAAAATTCAAATTGGAAGCTGCCATTCTATATTTCTTTCGTTCCTCTCTATAATAAATGGCGTTGGTTTGATATAGATTGAATTGAAAGATCATTTTGGCAGCATTAAGATTGAAACTAATGGTATTAAAACATTAAGATCGATAATGTTTTGGATGGGAATTCCTATATTTTCACATATCAATTCAAGGGTCTCTAAACCAGCATGAACCATGATCCATCCATTTTGGACCAAGAATTAGGACGTACTAGTTAACACAGATTAGTCATAAAATTTCATGATCATGACCACATTTTATCTAACCTCAAAATTTCGCACATGAACAAAAATAACACAAGCTTAACAACTAGTATCAAATATCAATACAACTCCACAATTCACAAATGAGTTTGATTCAACCAACTAGTATGATCATAACAGAATATAGTAAACAGAAAAATGAAAAAAAACTCATTACTCACAGTCACAGAATCATAACAATGTACTAAGTCTTAAGTAACTATCTCTCAATTAACAACATCATCTTCAAAAAACAAGTCATCAGCATAAAATTGAAGAGGTGAATCAGAATCACCCTTGATTCTCTGAAGTCTCATAGCAAGCAGAATACTCCCTTCAAGCCTCTTTCCATTTCCATCACTCCTAAGCAGAGGAAACGACCCAACTTTTCGTCGATAAAACTCCAAAGGAACCGGAATCTTCACCCTCCCTACCACGACTTTACCACTAGAAGTACCAGGATCAAGAAAAGAATCACACCTATGTACCTCAACATTCAGAAAAACTTCATCATCAAGATTCTCTAACACGATCATATCATCCTGATTCCATTCAGGGTTAACACCTACAGCAATCTTGGTGGAAGCTTCTTCATCAGGCTTTAACCAATACACCACATTGTAAGCTCTGTTGTTAACACTTGGATAATTTGTGGGGTTGTCGATTCCTTCAGCCTTGAAAATCATCACATGCAAAGCAACTTTGAATTCTTCTGTGATGATGCTTTTGCTCTTTTGGTCTGCATTGTTTAAGGGTTTTGGTGATGGTGATGGTGCAGACACACCTGTGATGCTGCATTTGTGGGTTTGTATCTCTGGCTTTCTTTTCTTGATTGGAAGAACAATCTTGGTCATGGTGGAAACAAAGAAGAAAAATTCACGTGCAAAACTGATCCAAGAAAGAGAAGAAATATTGAAGGTGGTAGAAGAATTGTGAATAATGTGAGAGATTATAACAACTTGCAAGAAATGAAAATGGAATGGAAGAAGACGAAGAAAAAAAAAGAGTGAAATTTGGATTCAAGATTTGGAAGATATGTACCTGAGAAAATGTGGCGGTTCAGTTGCTTGGTTTTCTAGCTTGACTTTGACTAGGTAGATAGACTCTTCTAACTGATTGGATAACTCAGAAATGATTCAAAATATATATAACTAATTGCGAAACTATCAAGTAGAAAAAATAGGAAGAGACTCAAAATAACTAACTAACTTATTGGATTCTTTTGGACTAAGTGTAATTAAGGTCTTTATTTTGACCCATGTTTATTTTGGCTTGTGGTGTAGTGTTTTTTTGTCTTTTTCAGTATCACCTTCTAATATCACTTTCTAGGTGTGTAATGCATGCTACCTCGTTAGTTATTAAGCAAGCTCTGTGGCAAGCAGTAAATATGACAAATAGCTTCTCATCCAGTGAAATTTTCAATAGTGAAATCTGATAATATTGTCTTAGAAGTCAAGGAATGGAGTTTTTTCTACATTTTTTTTCAGGAGGATTACGGGAGGTAGTAATTTGTTTCTTCAGAAAGTCTTGATACTAAATGTTTGGCCAGCTTTAGAAAGTCTTGATACTAAACTCAATATGGATTTGGTATCAAAAGCCAAGTCTCGGGAGAAGCCAAATTATGTCCATAGCTTCTAATTTGATTGATTTCAGCTCCTTCCCCTGTTCATCTTCAAACTAAATGAATTTAAGTTTCTCTATTTATTTTGATATTCTACTGATTATGGTAATCAAACCTGGAACTCCCACATTTGATAACATATTCTTATCCTTCAGAGATAGGGCAAATATAGTAAGCATTAGACCTCCCTATAGCTATTACATTGTGCGCAAACTAAGCCAGTTAGTTAATATGATAGCAACATGTGATAGATGGTCTAAGATGACAATTTTTTTTCCTGTGACCATAATTCAGCTGACAGAAACATGCATTGTTATATGCAGGGGCTGAGTTCGAACCTCAGACACCCCATTTATTCATCTTAAAAAATGTGAATTTTAGCCACTAAATTACTTGACAACAATTTCAAAAAAGAAATATTGCTCTTAGATTTGATTTTTTTACACGGTCTTTTTGTTTTTAGGGACATATGTCGTTTTCTGTTAAATTCACATGTAGATATTTATCAATTTTTTTCATTGAACATATTTACCAACGATACGTACAAGGTGGTTGCCTTTGCTTGCACAGAATATGACACCGGTGTTTACAAAGTCCAAACTCATGTGCATACTATGGGTACCAATTTTTGGAAAAGGATTCAGGCTGATTTCCCTGGTGTTCCTCCTATCTGGGAACCAGGAAAATTCGTTAGTGGAACTATTAATTGTTTAGTGAAAGATTCTAAACGGGTCATTGTTTCATTTGATTTAAAGACAGAGTCTTATCGACGACTATTGCTGCCTGTGGTTACGTCAACCTTTTGTGTGCTGAGGGATTGCTTGTCAATACTTTCTAATAGTAAGACTTTCTCAGATGTTTGGCTTATGAAGGAGTATGGAAACCAAGATTCTTGGACTAGATTGTTCCATGTTCCTTACAAGGGAGATGTTGGTTGGGGTAATTATACCAGGGCACTTTATGTTTATGACGATGATCGAGTGCTGCTAGAGCTTATGGGGAAGTTGGTTGTTTACAATTCTAGAGATGGTACTTTCAAGACTATTAGAATTCAAAAATATGGTGGTTGGATGATGCCAGAAGTCTTCCAAGAGAGTTTAATATCACCTTGTTCTGAGTAGTTAATAGTAGAATCTGTGTAGTAATATCGATGTTATGAGCAACCCATTATAATTGCAACTTTTAAGTTAATTTCATTTATGTTATTTACCTTATGGTTGATATGACTTTCTAGTTAATTGAAGCTTTTATGTTAACTATCATTGTGTTATGTGCCTTTTGTTTGTTGGTTACTTCATGGATTATTTTTCATTATTATAAATGGAATAGGTTTAATGAGAAATTTGTGTGCTATGTTTAATACTCTAATTTAGTAAATAGTTAGAGTTTTTTTCTTGGTTCTTTAATTGTGCACTTCATTTTATGTTTATTGGTTTGGTTTTCTAAGATTGGAATTAGGTTCTATGCCCTTTGGCTGTCACTTGTATGTATGTTAAAATGTTTGACGGCTGCTACACAAATTTTATAATGTATGCTGCAAAACCGTGTGATGCTGGGATGGCTGAAGCAACATGAAGTTTCTTGGTCTACAGTTAGAGTGGCTATTTCTGCTAAATGCAAAGAATTGTGATTCTAGACTATTCTACATTGTTCCTCCACCATTCTAACAGTAATATGTTTTCTCTCTTTCTCTCACACTATTTTTTTTCTTTTGTTAGTCAATTATTTTATCGTTGTTTTCTATGTTTAAGCTGGATTTCATTGTTTTATGTCGCTTTCATTTGAATTTAAACCTTATCTGAGGAAGTGCTAGTTTCAATAGCCAGCACTAATTTTATTCAAATGAATATTTATTCACATTTATATTAGATACCATAGAAAATAGGCACCAGGTTTATGGATTCTGCAAATTGTGTTGACTCCTTGAACAAGCAGTGGTTGATTTGCTTGAAAAGATGATTCTTTTTCAGTTCTGTTAGCCCAACTCCTAAATCTCTGTTCAACTTGAGTTAGTTAAGGTTAAACATATATAGAGTTTGTTTAGGCTGGTTGTACTTGTTATACCTTTTATCTCAATATTTAAGTGCACTTGAATGTTGTCTCTTGATTGGAAAGTGCTCTTGTCCCCATAAATGTTTTTAGAATGATTTTGCTGAAATGTCAAAGTGTAAACAATTTATAGATTTTTCAAAAACAAACATGTTTCTTTGGTCCTCGCTGTCTGATTTTTCATTGTATTTTGTGCTGTCATTGTTCTCTTTATTTGTCCCCCTCGCCCATACATCTTACTTCTCAAACAGTTTGATGTTTAAATTAATATGATTTTTGTTGTCCATCTTGTTATATATTTTTCTTAGCTGTGAAGACTAAACTTTTATTTAGTTTTTGATATCGATAGGACTTCAAAAGTTTTATGTGCTGAGTTGGGATCACTGCTTGAAAACACATTTTATTATAAGCTTATTTGCTTGAGACATGAGGTTTTATGTAAGATCACATTTGGATGTTATTTCCTTAAGATTGGATACAATGTTTAGCTTTATGCTTAAAGATTTCCATCCCCCCCTTTTTGAGACCTTTCTTTAGTGGAAGCTTTCTCTCACTTGAACAATTTCAGACTTTTAAAGGGATTTTTCTGTTCCATTTCCCCAGATTATTAATCCCTGCTCTTTCTTTAGTGGTTTTATTTATTTATTTTTTTTATTTTTTTTTTTATTTTATTGTCCTGTCCATTTGAGCTTGTTATTTGTATGTGTATTAGAATTTAAGGGTTTGACACTTCTAACCCAATTATTCAGTTTGTATGTGTACTCTATCTCGCATAGGTTACTTGCCTATATTTTTAAGGCCAACATTTATATAGCCTAATAACTGATCAACTTTGGGTTGCTTCAAAGTTGAAATCGGATGTGTGGATTGTTTGGCATCAGGAAGCAGATACTGTTGTTAATGACAAAAAACCCAATGGAGCGTGATTCCAACTATTTATGTTACATAGATATTTTTAGGCTAAATTATACTGGAGGTAGTTATTTAATTGTAATAAATTAGTCTTTTAAAATTATTTTCGTACCATTTAAATTTTAAGTTTTTTAATTGTAACAAGTCAATCCTTTAACTAATTTATGTAACATTTAGGTCCTTTAAGTTATTTAAATTGAAACTTTTAAGCTCCGAAAACTTACATTTCTAAGATCTAAAATCTATCAAATTGTTACGGTTAAATAACCTAAAGGACCTACGTATTACACAAAATACTTAAAGGACTAGCTTGCTACAATCAATTAACTTAAAGTACCTAAATGGTATGAAAGAAAAACTAATTAAATGACGAATTTATTATAATTAAATAACGACTTCTGATATAATTTCACCATTTTTTTATTTTAAGATAAAATATACTTGATTTAGTCCATTATGATTTTCTTGCAAACCAATTCAATTGTTAACAAAAACTAATACTTAAAGTTAAATTAGTTTCTGTCATTTCTATATGGGTCAAATTAGTCTATCAGTTTATTTTGACTCGTTATAGCAGAAAACTAATTTGTCACAGTATAAACATGTTGGATACTAATTTCAAAATTACTTAAAATTGTGAATGATTTAATTGTGTCTTTAATCTTATTTTAAATATACGGCACAAATTTACTGGATAGAATGTCGACATTTAAATCTGCGGATGTTATAATGTACATATGTATAGGAGAAAAACATGCATGTGTGGATTTGATTGAGATTTCACCACTTGTTGGATTAGGGGTCGAGATTTTTATGGTAGGATAGACAACCCTAAAAGTTGTGTCAAGCAAAGTGACCAAACATAAGAAAATGTGTTTTGAAAATACTTTTATACCATTTACTTTTGACACTTTTGGTTTCCTCACAGTAGATGTTGTTGATTTTCTACATAAAGTTCAAAAGATCATGCATAACAATGTCATGTCTCATGAATCCATTAATGACAAATTTACAATGATTGATTTTGCCATCTAAAATGGCCCAGCAGCGCAGTTTGTTATCTGTTTGTCTTCTATTCTTGTGTAAGTATTTTTTAATATATATAATGAATATATGTTTTTTTTTTAAATATACCATTTTTTTTTTGATACAAAAAATATACCATTCTAGGTATAAAAGAAAATACTAAACTTAAAAATGTCTTTAAATATGTACTTTAAAAAAAAATGTCTTCACCGTCTACACATTACAAAAAAACTTTTTTATAAACCACATTCGACTTAACATTGGTATCTTCACCGTCTTCATCATTTATCAAGATCTTCAAACCATCTCTTGAAGTAACCCTTGATATTGCAAC
>Ga0209282_1001220_pt1 | contig 13905 bp, 8 predicted proteins | sample Mtrugardesep15_FD_187529 | JGI IMG/M metagenome (GOLD analysis project Ga0209282, IMG submission 187529) | Root nodule microbial communities of legume samples collected from California, USA - M. trunc garden sep15 (SPAdes) (version 2) | ecosystem: Host-associated > Plants > Roots > Nodule...
ATAATTATTTGATTATAAAAACGATTTTTTTTTAATATTATAATCATTTAACATGTATTAAAAATAAGGAAAAATTTGAGGAACAAATGCCATGTAGGAGAATGGTGAGGTGGACATCTTAAGAGTAAAGAATCTCTGAATGAGCTATTTCTAACAACTCTAATTTGTTAGTATAAAGATATATACACATATGCCTTTGCGACACCTAATATTATAGTGTGTCATTTTTGGACAATCATTATCCGTTTTACAATCATGATTAAAAATATAAGGACGATGATAACTATGAACTATTTTGAAAAGAAGTAATGAAATAGATAGAATAAAAAATAAACGTTTTAGCCATATTTTTTCTTTGTAGTCTAAAAAGGTTAAGATCTCAAAATAAATAGAGTAAGCATTTATGCCCCTTCATGAATATTAAATAACTAACTTTTTCCTTACGCTTTCGTCGCAAAATTTTTCGGTAAAAAAAATAAAATCAGTACTTTATTAACCTTTCATTATAGTCAAGGGCAAAATAAGTTTTTTGGGGCAAGCTTATTTGAACATAAGATCATATTGAATTTGATATGTGTTGTTTTCTAACAAGTGTCTTCTAGTGTTCTTTAGAACAAGATATTACATATGCACAATGCAAAGATACCCAAAAAATCATGATTTTGAACATCAGAATGTGTTAAGTAATTCAAATTAGGTAGTTAATGAAGAAAATATTGACCAACGAAATACGATACCAAGTGCAAATCTCATGTAAATTATGAATGATTAAAATATTGAATTATAATGAGCTAATGGACTTCACATTGCACATCAAGTAGATAAGAATTGCAAGTCCAAAAGATCAAAATGGATATCATAATGGACTTGGGAATGAGAAATTCATAAAACATCAAATTGAATGATAACAAAATTATAGCCATGGCCATGCTAGATGATCTGATTCATGGATCAAATGGACAAAAGCAAAGAGTAAGGAATAACAACTAGTTTCGGAGAAACTTTTTTTTTTTTTTTTTTTAAGGAAGTTTGGAGAAACTTAGTCATAAAGGCAAAAGACTAAAATGACAAACTAATGACTAATTTTTCAAACGGCTATATCCTTTCTTGCTCACCATGAAGAAGAAGCTCTATATCAAGATCCATCATGCAAATTAGACTACAACTCTCAATACACATGCCTCACAAGTCTTTTTTGTTGCAGAAGAGAGTTAAACATCATACCAGAAAAATATCAGAGGAAAAAAAAACTATATTCTTGAGAAAGACTAAAATCACTTCTAAACTTGAGATTCATTCTCAAACGTTAGATAACAATCTCAAACACACGCAAACCTCCATTATGTCAATTGCACATCATTTTAAGTGTATTATTAGGAGTTTAAATTCACAACTAAGTGATTAAATAAAACTTATAGAGAAATCAGGAAGGTCATTGTGAGACAAAATTGATCCTTGTTAAAGTCTGTATAGGTCAAGAAGGTCATTGTAATTAGTTGATAGGGCATCACTAGTAATATATAGGGTTTTAAAGGTGGAACGATTGATTGTCAAAGTTTGTATAGGTCGTCCAAAACTATATGATACTTGAGAGGGTATCTCAAGTACCAAATATGAAAATCTCAAAATTTGTGGGGACAATCCCAGTTAGGATGAACCAAAATAACTATATTAGGTTATCTTTTTTATGTCCCTTATCTCTTCGTTAATAGTTAATAAGTAAGAAAACTCATTCGTTCCCGTTTCGTATCAAATTAATTTTGATACATATTTCTTATTAACAAATCTGATCTCATATCAAAAGTTCAGAAGCATCCAAAATTTTCAAATGGTCATAATTCCAACCGTCATTTCTTGTGACTAGTTTTTTCTTTTTCCTCACATGCAGTTTTAGCATGTTTTCCAAACTTGATCGGAGAAAAAAAACCCGGCTCTCATGTCTTAATCACAGAATAATGAAGACTATAAATATAGACCCTTGCATTAGAGTTTTAAGGAAGAGGGTTTTCTCCTCTTATTGTTCTCTCTAGGTATGTTTTTCTATTATTTTGTAAAGATGTCATACTATGTGTATATAAACCTCTATTGATCAGGGGTCTACGATGAACCTCTACTTATTTGTTGAATTCAATTAGCAAAGTTTTCTATTCAATTTATGATCCCTTACCCGATTTAACTTTTATATGTTCCATTAAAATGACTAGATTGACATTATATTTCTTCATAAGAAAAGTTGCTGTATGTGTTAATTAAGTATTGTTGTTTGGTTTTACCTCCATCGTACTTTTATAGAAGTTATGTCACAATGAGTAATCAAAGATTATGAAGGTTAGATTTCGTATTGGTGTCAAAATGAGGTCTGATATAATGATGTTAATATTCAGGAAGTACTATTGACTAGCCCTTGGTTATGGTCCCACTCAATGGTGTTGAGTAGGCAGAATCATGGTCAAATACTGATCATGTTTTTTTTTTTTGGTGAATACTGATCATGTTAATATAAAAATTCTTCTAAAAGAGTATATATAGAGATTGGCTCTCTCTTCCTCTTCTTTCTTATTAGCCGTCACCAAAACCCTAGTTTCTTTTTCTTCATCCATCGAAGAGGGGTGATTTATGGTCAATTTTTGACCCAAAATCACCCGTCTAACTCGTTTTTTCTATTTCCTTTTATTGAAATAAGTGATTTTCACATCTATTTCGCTTTTTCTTTCGTGATTTCGTTGTCTTAGTGCGACGTTGTTTTGTTCGTCGTCTTTGTGTGACGTTGTTTGTCTTTCTTGTTTTCGTTCAAGTATTTGTTCGATTCAGATTGTCAGTTCAGTTTCGATCCAGTTCAGATCAAATCAATGACTTTGGAGTCGTCAACGTTGTAGATCCAGAGACATAGGTATTCCGAAGACTTAAATATAGTCATGTGTATAGCCTTTAGTATTTGGCCGTTTTATGCTATTAACATGGATATTGTGAGTTTATTCACAGATTCATCCTTTTTGTTTTTAGCGAATTTTCATTGTATCGATATACTCTATAAGTTTGAATAAATAAATATCGTTTCAGTTTCTAAAAAAAAAATCCTCTAAAAAAAATGTTAATAATTAAATTTTAGATTAATGAGACCCGTTTTATTAAATAAATAAATTTCAAAATATGATGAAAAATATATCTAAACATTGAAGTTAATGACATTCAATTTATAAATTTTTATCGGGAACTTATATATAATTAATTGTGACACTTTATATATGAATTTTTTTTTGAATAAACTTTATATATGAATTAATAATGCAACTTTTTAACTAAATGCATTAATAATATATTAGATTAAGCATTCTTTTGATTAAAAAAATTTCTCTAAATATAAACCCATTTTCAAATTATTAGATACATTTATTATTTTTGTTCCTAAACATACATCTAATTAATATTACTAAATTGTCTTGAAATATGAAAAGTGATATTTAATACACACAAACAAATGACAATTTGGTAATATTAACAGATAAAATAAACACATCAATTGCACTAACAACTTTTCTTAAAAAATGTGAGAAATGCAAAGGGTGCTTAGATATAGGGACAGAGGGAGTACGTGTATTTGAAACATATCTTCAAGGTCATTATTATAAGCAAAAATCTATTTTTTATATGATTCTTGTTAACAAGTGTCCTTAGGGCACTTGTTAAAAATTCAAAAAATAGAAACAATTGATAACTTTTATGTAAAAAAGGTTATTTTTGATGTTTTAATGTGTTGAATACACAAATTCCAAGATAAATTTTTTATTTTAAACCTCTTATCAAGCCCTAAGAGCACTTGTTAACACTTCCCTTTTTATATTCATTCAATAAACGATGTATGTGGTAGACCAAATATATCATTTATTGAATAAATATAAAAAGTGAATTTTTTGTTTATAATAGTGATCGGAAGGTGTATATTTTTGTATAGATATATTTAAAAAATTTAACCATAAATTTATTTCCATAGAAGTAATCAAATGGCTGAGATTAATTATTAATTTTTCTTTTTTTGAATAAGTTATTATTTTTTTTTTTTGAACTCTGAGATTAAAACAATTACTAAGGTATTTGGGGTTAACGCTTTGATGGAAGGGACCAACTCTTGTTTAATAGAAACATATTTAAGAGACCAAAGAGGACGGAAAAATATTTATCCACATTTTTTATTTTATTTTTATAAACTTTGACCATAGTTATTTTTTTTGTACTAATTTTTTGTTTTCTTTTAATTGTACATAAATCTTTAAATAATGAATTTGTGTATTCTTCTATTTTATCTAGTAAAACGTAACCATATTGTGTAGAGCGCCTATAACCTTCAGCATGATAAAATCATTTCCAACAACGGAAGGATCCTCACAAAATCCAAACCTTATTGTGGATTGCTGGTCATGAGATCTTTGAGGGTCTTTGCCCAAGCAACCCAAATTTGGATAAGGTTAGTGGCTTCCAATCACATTGCTAATTTTTTCTTTAAATTAGAGGGACTCGATCTTCGACAACTTGGATCGCATGATAGCTAGAGCTAACAAGAATGAGTAGAAGATTGTTTTCATGATAACTTATCGATACCTTTGGACGTGGAGAAATAAAAGTATATTTGAAGGGAAATTCCACCTCCCCACAAACTCAATATTTTGTTGCATCAAAAGGATATTATTTTCATTGGTTAGAAGCCACCTCCCGAGAGCTCGTTCAAGCTCAACTTTGATGGAGCATGTAAAATCCATATTAGTCTTTCGGGGGTGGGTGATGGGGGTCTTCTTATGGATAATAGTTGTACTTGCTTGCTTAATTTTGTCTGTAAGATTGGAGGTTGTGATGCGATCCATGTTGTGATATGGAGAATGTGTATCAGTACGAATTTGGCATGTCGGCGAGGCACTATCCACCTTCAAGTAGAAAGTGTCTTGAAGGTTCTAGTTGACATGATAACAGGAAACTACAATAGTAATGGAAATATTCCTTCCTTGATTCGGCACAAGCATGACCTGAAGAACATGAACGGGAAAGCTCAGATCAACCACATAAGGCATAAAGGCAATAGACCAACTGATTAACTAGAAAATGTTAGCCTAACTTTAAACTCTTTTGATATATTTGTTTTGGAGGCTCCTCCAAAAGATCTTGAGTGACTCTTTTCAATAATATTTTTTATGCTTGTATATCTCTAAATGGTCATGTAACTATGTAGCTTTTTTTCTTGGGATTTTACCCTCTCTTTAACCGAAAAAAGACATCAAAGACAAAGGTGATATTCGATGCTTTCACAACATAGCTCCAACGACAACAGTGCGTACATGTGAATATGGAACTCACTCAATCTCAGCCGAATGCATCATCATCACCGAGATTTATCCCTGACGAACTCATTTCAAAGTTCTTTCTTTCATGTCAGATCTATGATGTAAAAAAGATGCTTGAGTAAGTTTTGTAACTCCCTATTTACAGATCTTATCTATATGAAATTGCACCTTCTGTAATCCATCCACAAGGACATATTATGAGAAATTAGGGTGCTTTAGTCTTTTTTAGTTATTTATTTACTTGTTAAAAGGAGATATTTCAAGTTTACATTTGTTTACGATATTGGACCAACATTTGGATACGACACCTCCGAAAGTGCTGAAACTGATTTGTAGAGGGAGGTTATTGGACAGAAAAGTCAATTTCCCATATATGTGCGCACAATGCGAGATGACAATTATGATGATGTAACTCACGTGTTGTTTAATTGTCCACCTGTAAGGAATGTTTGGCGTAGCAGTAATTTGTGGAATGAAGTGAATGTAGTGCTACAACAAAACAACACATTGCATGATATTGGTTTTTATTTTCTACAAGAATTCCCGCAAGTGAAAGGAGAATAGTATGTAACTACCCTTTGAAGCATTTGGAAAATTCGTAACATGCGTGTTGGAAGAATGTTACCAAGACATGTGAACAGGGACGGAGCTAGAAAAAATCATTAAGGGTGGCAAAAAATTTTTTGACAAATTTATTATATACAATTTAGTTTATTGAGTGAATTGGCAATTTGGCAGTATGGTTTACATTTTTTTTTTTGGCAGTATGGTTTACATTTAAAATTTAAAATAATGTGAATCAAATAATTAGACACGAATGATTAATGAGATCTATTAAAAGATGAATTGTTCAAGAGAACTCAAACCTGATTCCTGGATCAAACAGTTATTGGTCAGGTTATACTTACGTCACATCCGAACTTTATATTACTAAGGGTCACTTTCCTTTAAAACCAGAGGAATAAATTTTTTTTAGAATAATGTTAGTAACTGATAAGTTGCAAATGATTTGTTATATTTCTTAAAAGAGATCCCAATTAATTTTCTAATAAACTGTTGCGTGAACCAGCGAATTGAATTACAATTTAACAAGTTGTATAATGTGTAATATTTATGGCTAAATTGCATTTTTGGTCTTTTAACTATTTAGGTAGTATCGGTTTGGTCCCCTAACTAAAATTTGATTTATTTTGGTCCCTTAATTTCTCTCCATTACATATTTTGGCCATTTCCGTTAGTTTTAATTCAAAAATGTTAGGTTTTCTTCATCTTCTTCTCCTCTTTTTCATCTTCATATCATCTCCATCAACATTCAACAACAAGAATCCCAAAAAAATTCCAGAAGAAAATGAAGAAAAACCTAACGTTTTTGAATTAAAATTAACAGAAATGACCAAAATATATAATGGAGATAAGTTAAGGAACCAAAATAAATCAAATTTTAATTAAGAAACCAAACCGATACTAATTAAATAGTTAAGAGACCAAAAAGATAATTTAACCAATATTTATTTATACGTAGTGGGATTCATGTTAACAAAATATTAGATTAAATTAAAGAAAATATTAGATAAAAAGTGTTTGATGCTTGCATTTATTGGATGAAGTGGGGTCGCGAACCATATAAACATATAGCAGGTATAATATCACTCCAAGTTTACAAGGGTGGCGCATCTGCACATTACTATCTGATAGAGGCACAACTTTGCAGCAAACACATACCAAGCCAATGTAGTAAATTATATATGCTCTTCAGATATAGGCCAAGCATCGGGAGGACAAGCGAGTAAGGTTACTTAATCATAAACAAGCGAGTAAGGTTACTTAATCTTGCACGAGAGGACACTTTTTTTTTTTTTGAAAGATGACAATTTTTTTAGCTAGTCTTCATTTATTTATTGTTGTACCATCTTATATTTTAAACTTATATCAACTTCAACGGAATGTTATATCCTTAAAAAAAATCAATGGAAAGCTATAAGCATTTTTCTTTAGAAAAAAAATATATTTATGAACCTAATTAAAACGACACTTATAAATTATAATCTCATTTCAGGGGTGCTATTAATTATGTAGTTTTTATGACACAAAACGATAGAATTGACATGTGTAAGATTTTGTATTGCATTAGTTATTCAATTAACCAAAATGTTATTTTTAACTTATAAATGTGAGCGAAAAAATATGTTAAATAGGTTCTATTTGAGTCTTTTATTTACTTTGCTCTATTTATCTTCCTGTATGAGAGAGATAGATCTAATTTAATGAGACTCGTTACAACGAGTGAATCCCACTAATAAATTCTAAATGTAATACACTTTTTTTTTAGTAAAGTATGTCTATATACGTTTGTAAATTGTAGTCAATGATATTCAAAACTATAAATAATTTATTAATTATGATATGCATTAATAATATTAATTTTTCTTTTTAACTCCTGACCAATTATTATTTTTTAGCCTAAATGCATTAATAATATATTAAATATAAGGGTTTTTCTATCATGTGCAAATTTGCACATGTTAAGAAGTTTAAAGTAGTAACTTTGACTTGGAACTTGTGTTTTTTATATTAAATATGTAATTTTAATCAATAATTGTTGGTTTTCAATGAAAAGTTACTACTTCTAGTTACCTTAACATGTGCAATATTGCACTATTGCACATGTTAGACAAACCCTAAATATAATAACCATGTATTTGAAATTATAAACTTTTTTAATAGATGTATGGAAAAAAATATTGACCATCACAAAAAGATATTGACCATTAAATGTCTGCTTTAATAAGCATTGACCATTATTCTTTTTTTTTATAATTATTCTTTTAAATCCACATAAATCTTTAAATAACGAGTTTGAGTACGTAAAAGACAAAGGTGACGAAGCTCGTAACGGGCAAAATACACAACAGATCCAACAACGTCAGTGCGTACAATTGAAAATGAGTCTCCATCCATCTCTGCCGCAGCGTCCGCCCAATGCATCACCATCGCCGAAGTTCATCCCTAACGATCTTATCTTTGGAGTGCTTTCATTGCTTCCTGTCAAATCTATGACGCGAATGAGATGCTTGAGTAAGTCTTCTAACTCCCTCATTACCAGTCCTATCTTTGTGAAATTTCACTTTCATCGATTTGCACGAAACCCTCACCTTGCTCTAGTCACTACCAAGACTGAGATAGTTGTACTCGTCCCCGTACGGGATTTAATTGCCAACCGTCCAATCACCTTGAATAACGATCCTCGTTACCTTACCAATGATGGATCGAAGGATCTGTTCATCCATCAGATTGTTGGTTCATGCAATGGATTGATCTGCTTGTTCAGTTATCAAGATGTATGCCTTCGTTTATGGAACTTGTGCACAAGGACAAAATCTGGAAAGTTAGGGTATTTAAGCCTTTTAAGCTATTCGATTCATCAACGAAGATATTTCAAGTTTGCATTCGGTTATGATAGTATAACCTCCACTTATAAGGTTGTGTTGTTGAACTTTAGCATTCGTCCTAATAATACGAATATAATGAAGATAACAACGGTGGAAGTTTTTAGTTTGGGTGATAATGTTTGGAGAAATATTCAAAATTTCCCTGCCATTCCTCTTCAGGTTCTCAACATTGATAAAAGAGTGCACAATGGTGTGTATTTGAGTGGCACTAATTGGTTGGCCGTTTCTGAATATCCGTTTTATTCGGTTGACCAATATGTGATAATTTCACTTGATTTGGGAACAGAGACATACACGCAGATGTGCCTACCTCAAGGTTTTGATGAATTGTCTTGTCTCCCAACTATTGGTGTGCTGATGGGATTCCTTACTTTTTCGTATGATTTTAAGCAAAGTCATTTTGTTATATGGAACATGGAAGAATTCGGAGTTGAAGAGTCTTTGTGTCAATTCCTTAAAATTAGTTATGAAAATCTTCAAATTAATTACAACATTCGACAATTTTATTTGGTACCATTGCATCTTTCGGAGGATGGTGATACATTGATATTGGCAAGTAGCTTAGAAGACCAAGCAATTCTTTATAATATGAGAAAAAATAGGGTAGAGAGGACAAGAATCACCATCTCAATATGTTGGTTTTCAGTCAAGGATTATGTTGAAAGCTTGGCTTCAACTTATTGATAGTAAGTTCTACTTTCATTAATTCAAGTATGTTGTGTAATGCATGCATGTTATATATGTTATAGATATGCTGAATAAATTGACTGATCCTGCTACCATGTTATTTTTATTTTTTTGAAAAGATCCTGCTACCATGTTTATTACTCGGTTGTGTAGATTTTAAGCTTTAAGTTATTTGTCAATTAATATATATTGGATATCATTTTTTTATTACAAAAATTCAAGTACAATCTTGCTGATTTTGCAAGCTGAGAATTATTTTTTTCTTTTGTCGTTTCACTCTCCTGCCTAATTGTGATCCTTTTTGAATTGCAGATCTAAACTCTTTATCTGAGCAAATCAACATTACTTATGGTACATGGCATAATGGTGGGAAGAAATCGGCTTGTTGCCGTTGGAGCATCTTGTAACATTGGTTAAATCTAGAAATAAGTGTAGCAGTCTTTTCTCCACAAATGGAGTTTTTAATGAGGCTCACATCATTTTTTTTTGTTTATTGTTTTTCAATTTCTGTTTGTAAAGTCAAATACATCAATTATGTTTTTTATTGAGACCCTCCATTTCTAACATGTTATTCTTGAAGATTCCATAATTTTTATTTCCATCAATATATCAACTCTAATTTGATCGACAATCATGTACCCTAATTATGTGGGGGAAATGAGGAGATTAAAAGGGTTGACAGTCGTGTCCCCAAATTGGCTTGAATTACGAGTGCAGTAATATTGAGTTCACCCCTTATCAGGTTGAGATCAAATCTCCAAGACAAATTAACAAGATTAACTTTACTAATTGCACTATTTCGTACGCCTGCAAAAATCGTCATCATAACTCGCCAACATAAAACAACGCGACTAATTCACCATAGTAAATTAGCAAGCTCAGCTCGCCAAATTAGCTTAAACAGATTAAGAGGTAACCTATTCTGTACAACAACGTAATGTCATTAGGGAGGACAAATTGTCTCGTACTAAAATATTTTAACTCAGCTAATCTTTCCCGAAAATTATCAAACCCAGGATCTGTAGTGAAAGTGAATTATAGGATTTACCACTAGGCCTTATCAAATAACCATGAACAATGATAATTAACATCTCATGTTTCCCAATAACAAGGCTCGTGCTTCAGAAGTTAAAAAAGCCAATAAACAACAGAGCTAGCCCGAAAACAAAACAAACAACAAACACAAACATAAACACCCCCTTTTTACCTAGGCAAACAATCTATAGGATTCCAACACCACTCATAAAAATGAAAGCTCCAATTTTCAACCTATTAATACTCCAAACCCAAGATAGCGTCTTAATTTCATCAACAATCTCATCAACAATCTTGATGTCACCATAGAAGATACTATCATTTCGTTCTTTCCAAATCACCCAAATAGTGACGTGCCAAATCAACCAAAAACCTTTCCTTAATTTCTTGGAGGTTACTTCATTTGACCAACAATCAAGATGCCAAAACAAATTCAGAGGAGTAATAAAATGCACATTGACCCAATTAAACACCTTGAGCCATACTTTTGCAACCATCTCACAATGTAAGAAAAGATGTTTTGCCGTCTCCTCCTCACCACCACAAAGAACAAAACTATGTGATGCATCAACCTCCAAGACATGTATCTTAGCTAGGTTCACCCTAGTCGGGGTTCGGTATAGTAGAAGAGACCAAGAGAAGGCCAAAACCATTGAGGGAGTCGGGCTCTTCCAAAGGTAGCTTAACACCCTTTATTCTCCCCCACTAACATCTTCCTCAATCACCCCCATCCTTTATAGTAAAGAGTAACAATACTTCAGCGAGAAACCTCCCCCTTCTTCTAATTTCCCCACCCAATAATCTTTATCTCCTGACACCTCTAAACCACCAATAAGCCTTAATAAGCCATTAAAAAGATCTGTTTCCCACACAAACAAATTCCACCTCCATGAGAAAAACCACTCACCTAGACCATGATTGCAATTCCAAAAATCCCCTACTTTAGCGAGTTTTTGGGTTGATAAAGAATAAAGACGTGGGTAACCCACTCGAAGGGGTATATTTTCCACCCACGGATCCACCGAAAAATTAGTAAGTAATCCATTTCTCACCTTTCTAACCACCTCACGGTTGGACCAATTACTCCCCACTTGCTCAACCAAAGTCATCAATTCCTTCCACCACAACGATGAAAACGAATGCCTACCCTCACGACTTCCCTCCACCAAACCACTCACCTTAGCTTCATATTTCTCAATAGGGTTAATATGTCTTTACCACCCTATAATTTGAGCAAGTTCTGGTTTACCCCTTGTAAAAAAAAAGTTTAGATTCCAACCCTGTAATATGAAGATTCTTTCGTTTTAGACCATGACCCATGTGACTGTACAAAACTGATGAGGTGGCGCGTTGAGTGGCACGCTGACTGTGCGTATATGATTATGTGGTGCGCTAGCTGTATAAGTAATTTTGTTTTTCATTTTTTTAAAGAGATTGATTTCTACCAAAAACCCGAAGAAGGCTACATATTCATCCCTATCCTCCTCTCCCTTCCACCGACAATCTCTCACTTGGACAATGCATTGCAAGAATTATCCGTATGAGCTCATGGGGTGTGTGGGTCTTCTTATGGATAATAGTTGTACATCCTTGATTAATTTTTCCCGTAAGATTAGACCTTGTGATCCACTCCATGTTGAGATATGGAGAATGTGTATCGGTACAAAGTTGGCATGGCGGCAAGGCACTACCCACCTTTAAATAGATAGTGACTTGAAGGTGCTAGTTGACATGGTAATAGGAAATTTCAAATAGCATCGAAAAAATTCCTACTCTGATTTGGTGCATTCATAACCTGAAGAGCATAAACTGGCAAACTCAGATCAACCACATATTTCATGAAGGCTATAGACCAACCTGATTGGCTAGAAAATTTCAACGTAATTTTAATCTTTTTTTATATACATATTTTGGAGGCTCCTCCAAAAGATCTTTTGAAACTCATTTTTAATAATATTTCTGGTGCTTGTATATCTTTGAATGTTGATGTAACTCTGTAGTTTTTTCCTTTGGATTTTGCCCTATCTTGAACCCAAAAAAGATATAAAAGGCAAAGGTGACATTTAATGCTTTGACAACATAGCTCCAACGGCAGAAATGCATACATATGAAAATGGAACTCCCTTTATCTTAGCCAAATGTGTCACCATCGTCAAAATTTATCCCTAACGAACTCATCTCAAAATTGCTCGATTAAGTCTTGTAACTCCCTATTTACATCCTATCTTTATGAAATTTCACCTACATCAATCTAAATGAAACCTCCACCTTGCACTAGTCACTACTAAAATTGTCGTATTCTTCCAGTACGCTGTTTACTTGACAACCCTTTAACCACTCTTAATAATAATTACTACCTTATCATTGACGGATCAAATGACATGTTCTTCAGCCAAGTTGTTTGTTCATGCCATCGATTGATCTTCTTGCTCAATGGTAGTAGGTATTGAAATCAAAAAGGTTTTTTTTTTTTGCTCAATGGTAGTAGTTTGTAAACACCTTTTTGAAGCATTTGGAATATTTGTAACATGTATGTCTGGAAAAATGTTATTGCGACATGTTAGACAGATCTCGGGCGCACGAAACACCTTATTGATGATTGAAAAACAACGAACTTATGAAAATAACAAAATGGTGTGGTTGTGAATGACGAGGAAGTGAGCGCGTTTGCAAGTTTCCAATCCTTTATTCTCTTAAGATATAGGTAAAGCATTGACACATTTACATTCTATACAATGGGTGCATGATAAACAACTTTCAAATGTGGATTTCGAATTGGATGCAAAGTAGGTTGTAAATTACTATAAAATAAAGGCAACATCACCATCTCTGAGTTTGGAGAAATAATTGATGAATGTAATATATGTTGTAATCTACTAGTATTTTTCAAAAATTTTAAAGTTGAGCTTAATCGGAGACAAGTGAATGGGGTCACTCATAATCTTGCACAAGAGGACATTCTTAACTAGTCTCCGTTTATTTATTTATGTACCACACCGTTTATTTTAAACTTGATATCAATGAAATGCTATAAGCATTTTTCCTTAAAGAAATTTTTTTATTTGCGAATCTAATTAAAACGTGACTTTTAAATTTTAATCTCATTTCACAGGTGTTGTTAATAATGTGGTTTTTATGACACAAAACTATAGAATTGACATGTGTAAGATTTTGTGTTGCATTAATACTTAGTTATTCAATGAAATTTTTTTTTTTTACTTATAAATATGAGTGAAGAGAATATGTTGTACCATCAAAAGAAAAAAAAATGTTGTATAGTTGTATTTGAGTCCTTCATGTACTTTGCCAGGACATATATATCTAATTTAATGAGACTCATTATAATAAGTGAATTCCACCGATAAATTCTAAATATGTCAATACACTTTTTTTTTTATAGGAAA
>Ga0209282_1001221_pt1 | contig 13905 bp, 6 predicted proteins | sample Mtrugardesep15_FD_187529 | JGI IMG/M metagenome (GOLD analysis project Ga0209282, IMG submission 187529) | Root nodule microbial communities of legume samples collected from California, USA - M. trunc garden sep15 (SPAdes) (version 2) | ecosystem: Host-associated > Plants > Roots > Nodule...
CATGAAAAACATTATCTGATACTAGCATGCAATTCCTATTCCAAGTTTAAAGTGATAAGCACTAGAATTTAGTTTGTACAAAAAAAAAACTAGAATTTAGTTTGTCAAAAAGTTATTTAAACAATTCAGTTATTTGATTGGGTAAAGAAGAACAAAACTATAAATAAAGAGTAAAATTAGAAGAAAAAAGAGTCACACTAAAATAATATATCTCATTTATATATATTTTTTGACGCAAATATCTTATTTATATATATGAGTAATGATATTTGTACAACTATTTTATGACAATTTTTAAAACAATTTTATTTTTCTTTATTTTTATTGATAAAAAGCATTAGAAAGAGAGAATGAAAGAGAACATAACAACAAAATAAGAATATAAGAGATAGTTATTCAAAAGTTGTCCATAAACAATTATATACATATGCTTTCTCTTTATATATTTGTATAAGATACATAGGTGTATATTATTATTAATAAAAGGAGTTGTCTAACATGTACAATATCCTCCCTAAAGAATATACAATATGCTAAAAGAACTAAAATTAGTAATTTTTTTATTGACAAACAACAATTAGTTATTTATTTTATTTATGAATTTTTTAACAATTTATTTATTAAAAAGTTATATATATTTTTTTTTGTGGTCGGAGTTTAAACTCTGAACCCTGCATATATTATGTATTGTTCATACCAATTGAGCTAAGCTCACGCGAAAAAAGAAATTATATGTTTAATATAAAGTACACAAATTCTAATGTAAATTTACTATTTTAAATTTATTAATCTTTACAAATTTACACATATGATAAAAAATATTTAATAAAAAATAGTATAATATTTTGTTTCTCAAACTAAACAAGCCAATATTTGTTACCCCCAGACCAGATCCATAAACCAGGCTCAAAACTTGAAACTTGGGTTCACCTTATTCTGTGGAGTGTTACCGATGATAACTTTCCTTTTTGGTTAATAATTATTTAATGTAAGGTAATCAAACAAACGAAATGGACCTAAGAAAATACATCCAAGTTTTGTCTTTGTAAATTTCCTTTAACTTCCTCCCAAAGAACCCAAGAGCACGAACTACTAGATCAACTTTGAATATGCTTGTTCACCAATGACCAAAATCAACCTTTTCTTGAACCTGCAAAATATTTTACTATAATATGAACACTTTCGGATTTTAGTTTTGCAAAAAATAAAATAAAATGACTATCTTCTTGTAATTCAAGATTTTTGGCCTCAAATCACTACTAGAAAATTCGCTTTTTGCGACGGAATTTTGTGAGGGGATAAATTCCGTCCTAAATTGTGACGGATTCTGTGAGGGTTATAGTTAAGATATCATTGGCGACGGATTTTGCGAGGATTTCGTTCGTCGTTTATTTTCCGTCACAATATCCGTCAGAACTTTGGACGTACCAACTTTTGTTAGGTTATTAGCGACGGTTTGTTTCCGTGTCTAAATTTTCCGTCATTAATTCCGTCGTAAAAGCCGCTACTTCTTTGTGACGTCCTTTTACTCCGTCGCTAAGAGATTTCGCGTTTTTTATTTCATTCATCAAAATTTTAAATATTTTATTTTTGGGCCGCGCCGAGACTTGAACCATGGACATGCTAGATCGATGTTCTAGTGTTTTACCACCAGAACATGGGAGCTCGTTATAATTTTTTTTAAAACTTTTTATATTTATAATGTTATAAAAAATTGTTTTATTTATTAATTATGTTAAATCAAATATTTTTGTTAAACCTCATTCATTTTCTTTCTTTTACGGAACTCTCAAATCTAAACCCAAATTCCATCTTTCCTCTCAAATCTATATACCTAATTCAATCGAACTCAAACTCCACAAACTTTAATCACTCTCAAATCTTTGGGTTTCACTCACCATACCGTCTCATCCTCTAGGAAAAGACCTTCACCACATAAATCCCATCAGTTTCGTTTGTTTCCCACTGATACTGAGGTGCCGCAAGTTCAAGAGAAACCCGAGGTTCAGGTTCTGGTAAGTTTTCTGATGTATTTTTGTTCTGTCAATTTTTTACTACTTAGTTGAATTTTAGATTGTAAATTGGTGTTCAAAGTTTGTGTTTTTTGTGTGCGTAGTTGTTATTTGGTAAAGGGTGTATTCAAATATTGAACTCCTCTTACTATGATTTGTAGTTTTTATGTAATACAGAATAAAAATTAGGTTAAGATTGGTTTTATTTTGAGTAGATTAGGATATGTTTGAATTCACAACGTCTGACCTTTGTTTTCAGATAGAGGAGTGGTATATTTGGGGCTGTTATGAATTAGGATTTGGGTTTTGGATCACTTACTAAGTGGTTGAAGAATTATCTTTGAAAGTGTTAGTGGTACTATTGATGAAGAGATTAGTGGGTTTAATCTCAACTCTACTGGTCATTTAGGTAGGCGACAATTAAAGTAAACTGTATCTTGTTTTGGTGTGTTGTGTCGCATATTATTTATTCCTAGAAATGAAGAATATGACATGAATTTGTATGTACCGGTGTGTGTTTGTTAATTTATTGTTGGTTGTGAAAGTGATTTCTAGTAGCCGTTTAACAAGTTTATCATGCATATAGAACAATTTGTGTGAAATGGGGGAGAGTGTTAAAGTAATTGGTTGTTATGGTTTTTTTGTGAACTAGGGTGTTTGTGTCTGGTGATAGTTTTCCATGATACAATCTTATTTTGTGCAAAATTTAGTGGATGTTCTGATAAGGATATGGTCATTTGTTTAGATTATGAACCTATGAAATGCATGATATATGCCTCTCTTGGTAAAGCTATGGTGTTAAATCTCTTTTTAAATTTTTTTTATAGGTTAATCTTTTTTTATTTATGCCATTGTAATTTTGCAATTTTTTTCCTAACTATTTTATGAATATTGCAACGGGAGTGTCAAGTTAAATTGTTCCTATGTAGATATTGAAGCTAGTTATCATATTTTGAAAGCAAGAAGTTAGTCCTTCAGGTGATCATATTTATTCTTGTTCATTTGTGGGTGGATTTTTAGAAGTCTTTATACATTGTTACAGACTCTAAAAAAAATTGGTGCATTGATGTTGAAGTCTCTTATATTTGTTGTTTTTAGCCATTCCACATGCATGAAACCATTTTGATATATGACATTTAATATGAATAATGAACTTGGAAAATGAATGTATGTGTATATATATTGTGAAAGAAAACGAATTCATAAGCATGTGATTCTCTTAACAATTTTAAAATCAATTTTAAAAAAAAATTAAAGGAAAAAACCTAAACTTAGGCATGATATTGAAGACAAACGGAAAAAGGCAGTATACTAAAGATAGAAAATGCATAAACGGCGGCGGACGACAGCGGTGGTGGATGGCGGAAATGGCATCCTATATCTGAAAGGGGTCTCCCCTCTCTCTTTAAAATAAGTGGCAAGAGACGGGAGAGGTACTTGGTTGGCATTTCTATTGGATTTTTCTTGTGATGATGCGGTGTTGTGGAGATGGTGAAGAGTTCGGATGTGTGCATAAACTAAAATGAGAATTAAGAGCAGGAGTAACAGAGGCAGGGGCAGAGGACGTGGCAAAGCCCTTTCTGGCCGTGGAAGTCAGACTCTAGGAGGTGGTAGAAGGACAAGTGTTGTTAATGGTAGAAGGACTGGTAATGGTTGAAAAACTGGTGTTGTTCGTATAGACCCGCTTATGGTCAACACTCGCGCGTCATCTTATGCTATTGCCAAGGTAAGCTCAAAAATCGTGGATGATTATACATGTATTTGAGATTCTGATATAGTATAAATTGCCCTATATCCATTAATGAGATGATTCAATATTATAGTAACTCAAAAGCAAGAGGAAGTACTTTTATTATTAGTTCTGTGGAGAAGCTCATGCTCAACCATTTTGCATAGTTTCATAGTGTCGCACAAAGTTTGCATCTATGAGTTGTTTGCTTTTGTTTTGGGGGCTTTGCTACAGATCACTGATGTATGCAGGATTCTTTGGTGATTCCTAGCATATTTTCTGAAGGAACTACATTAGGTGATTTTCAAAATGGAGCTATTACAAGTAGCACAAAAATCATATAACTGAAATTTGGGTTAAAATCACAATATCTCTAATTGTTTGATTAAGATGAGGTGACTTTAGATCTTTGCTTGGTTTTTGTGGACCTTTGTTTTATTGGATCATCTTGCCAAGTATGGTTGTGTGGTTCAAGAATTCAGTTAATACCCTGCTTCATGGTGTTTTGAGATGGAGCTTTTTGCTTAATATCAGCACTGGAGCTCTGACTTATAACATTACACCGGTTTAAATGCAGTGGGTTGAATTCTTCTTACTCCAATTTGCCATCTTTAACATAGAACACTAATGTTTGACTGTGGGTTTTCATTTGAATATATCACCATGACCAAATCTACTTCATTAATATTGTGTTATTGTTTTAATATGGGGATATTCCTGTTCTGATAAATCTTGAAGAAGTAAATAACTTTTTTGGTCATAATCTGACATGCTCTTCTGCCATTCTAGATACTGTTCTGTTTGCTTTGGCCAGTCTATTCGCAGACCCAAGACTCTTGCATGGCAGAGTGATTTTTTTGAGGATAGCCTTAGAGCTGCAAGTATCCAAGGAGTAGAAGCTGACACAGTTGTATGTTTCCAATTTACTCCATTTGACAAAATGGGACTGTCTTCTTAGTTACTTAGATTAACCCACTGTTTCTGTCTCAAAATCACAAGCTAAAACGATGACCAAAACGCTTTTCCTAACTTATTTCTACTTATTTATCTACATCTTGCTTTATTCTGGTGTCATTCTCTACAAGGTAACTACTCTTTATTTCTATTTTTACCCTCCAATCTCCTATTCATTAATTAACTCGTATTCTTTATCTTAATGCAGTGGGTTTTTATCTCCAACGTACTTTAACTTTCCACTTCCTATCACACTTACCATGTTTCATATGGGTTTTTTTGGAGCTGTCGCTTTTTTTCTTATCCGGGTTTTTAAGGTATATCATTTTATTCTTAATTTTTGGGGCTTATGCTCAACTTCATTCAATATTGACATGCCACATGCCCAACTGTTTGTTTGTTTTGGATAACATTAACATACTAGTCTGATGTTGATTGCATGCTAAGTTTGTGTATTAACTGTTGTTGATGCAACAATTATTGTCCTCTTTATTGGATTACATTCTTTGATCTTTTGATTGCATCTTATGTAGCATTGATGACATTGACACGACAACAACATTGATAGATGATTACATTCAATTAATTCATTTTTTAAAATTCTTATCATCATTGTGTTTGGTGTCCGTGTTAGTGCTTTAGAGTTTGCATCTCCTTTACCAATTTGAAGGGAAACCCTCTACCTTATATTTTTGGCCAAGTCTATGGCGCACAAGACTATGAAATCCGTTATGACTGTGCACTAGACTATGAAATGCAGGCCCAAGCTGTACAAAGCGGTATTGGCTTATCACACCAACCCAGGATCTAAGATGTTGCATAAGGAGCAGAAATCAAAACCTACGCCTAGTTGTTCTGATAGAAAAAAAGACCGTTGGGCCAATAAGAAGAGGTCAACCTAATAAATAGAGTCCGTTGGATGAAGCATGAGCACGTGCCGAAAGACTACGGAACACAAAGCAGATCTCCAGAAAATGAAGAAAGAGAAGGTACTCACTGAAGTTGAAGCAAATTGAAATTGAATTGAATTTAAATTAACTTAACATTGTTTCAATTATGTTCACATTTAGATTAACAGATCCACTTATTTATTTACTATTTTTTTTTTTGCTACAAACTTATTTCTTTACTATTATTTATTACTAGGAAGAGGAAGATACAAAATGTATAAAAGCTTTATAGAAGGAGAGGCAAAAGAGAATTGCTGCTAGGAGTAGCTCAGTCACCAAACCAACCACCAAGTCAACCATGCCATCACAACAAAGAAACAGTTTCGACCTCATCCTTCAAATTAGGATCCACCTCCATGTCCTCCTACTTGATTATTTATTATATTATTTTGAGAATTTGATTATAACTTTCAGTTTCAAGTACAATGTTATATACTATATTAGTAATAATTTCAATATCTTTTCATACAAAAGATAAGTAGTGTGATTCTTGTGTACGCAATCAAAAAAGGTTTTTTCAATCAAATATTAATGTGATTTCTACGTATTTTATTTCCTTAAATGTTTTGATGATTGTGGTTCCTCTTTTCTAATATTACAAAAGTATTGTGAAAGAATTGAAAAATTTCCTAAACTTATTTTAATGCAAAAAAAAATAAAAATCCTTCAATTTGCGACGGAAAATGGGATCTCGCAATTTTTTAGCCCTGCAAATTAGCGTTAGTCTACATGCGACGCTATTATTTTTTCCAGAAATTTTGCGGCGGGTTTTTTCTCTCAGTAATTTCCAACGGTTTCTTCCCCTAAGAAATTTGTGACGGAAATCTGGTTTTTAATATCACAATTTCTCGAGATATTGCGTTGGATTTTGCTGTTTGCGACAGTACGAAAACCGTTGTAAACTGTGACGGATTTGATTATCCCTCGCTAAATTTTTCCGACTCCCATTATTACGACGGTTTTTTGTTTCGTCGCAAAATCCGTCAGAAAATCATTAGCAACGGATTTTAGCCCCTTTTGCGACAGATTTCAGCCGTCGCTAAAACCAAATTTTCTAGTAGTGAATGTTATTTTCCATTCAAGTTAAATGATGTGACTAACACAAAGAGTCATGTTTTTTAGTGTGTTATTTGAACATCTATTTATTTGACAATCAGACAACTATATTTTTACAAAAAAAAGTATGTATTGGTAGAAAAATCAAAGCAATAGAGAAAAAAAGTAAAAATATGATGTGAGTGTGAGAGAAAAAACTGTCATTAAAGTTGTTATAAAATTGTTGTAGAAATATCATTTCTCTATTTTTTTAACGGAAAACATAGAGTAATGTGAACAATAACACACATTTGCATTAAATTGATACAACAACTTTCTATCAAATTCGGTATATTTTTTGTTTAAAAAATTTAGATCGACAATTTATTTTTGAATGACAAATATATATATATATATATATATATATATATATATATATATATATATATATATATATATATATATATATATATCAAGTACTTTTCTTATAGAATAAATATAATTTATTTTTGAATGGCAAAATACTATATTTTTGTTTAAAGAAAGTGTGATCTTCTTGACTTTGCTTATAGCTCAAGTACACTAATGCCTACATGAATCTTTGAAAACCATGTCCAATGACTCTACTTTATTTCATATAAGATCTTCTTCCATCAACACACCTTGCTGGCTCCGTTTGCAGGGACAGATCTGGACTCAAAATATTAGTGAGACAATTTTTTTTTTGTTAAATTCAAATAATTAAATAATACTAAATTTAATAATAAGTTATATTAAAAATAGTTGTAGCAACCAAAATTACAAAGAAAATAATTTATTTTTCATTTGTTGAAAATGAACTAAAATTATATCGTTACTAATTGTTCTAAAAAACATCTCTTTTTATATAAAAAATGTTCTAGCATGATACCCATGCATAAAGACGGGTGAACGCGTTGGCTTTTTTATTTTATTTAAAAGCAAGTCGCAATTGCGTAGAAATTACATGAGTAAATAGGTAAAAAAATAAAAACAAAAAAGGACCTAAGCTGGTGTGGCACTTGCCACGGTAAGTCTTGAAGAGGTCCGTCCCTATCCATTTGTAAGACTAAATCTAGGTTGAATCTCCATACACACCTTCTCTAAATCTCCATGCAAGAACACATTTTTAACATCAAAATGCTGCGATTCTCATCTAATTGAAGCAGCAAGAGATAGTAAGATTAAAAAAGTATTCAACTTTATTAATGCAGCAAATATCTCCTCAAATAATCTACCACTATGTTTAATTATTTAACAAATTCATTAGAAACATCGAGAAAGAGGAGATAAAAGTTAGTTATTACTTGAAACACGAAAATAGAACTAAAACTGCAAATCTTTTCCAACTGAAAACCTAATCGCTTGCTATATATATTTGTAATTTCAAATGGCCAAACCCTAATAATCCACTATTCTCTCCGATCCCAAACCCTTAACAACAATGCTTCCCCATTCTCAATCCTCTTCCTCACTCCTCACACTCTCTTTCAACCAAAACCAAACCTGCTTCTCCGTCTCAACACCTACAGGCTTCCGTGTCTTCAGCTGCGACCCACTCCGCCACCTCTTCCGTCGAATATTCCCTGGCAACGGTTTCAGCCATCTCGAGATGCTTTTCCAGTCTAACATACTTGCCCTAGTCGGGAATGGATCACACCCTCAGTTCCCTCTTAACAAGCTCATACTATGGGATGACTACCGCGCCGAGTCCTTCGGCTCGTTGTCCTTCAGAACTGCCATTCGTGGTGTTCGTCTTCGGAGAGATAGGATCGTAGTGGCATTGGAGTTTCATATTTACGTCTACAATTTCAAGGACTTGAAGCTTCTTCGTCAGGTGGAGACTTACGCGAACCCTAAGGGGCTCTGCGTGGTTTCTCATCTCGCTGATTCGATGGTGCTTGCGTGCCCTGGATTGCACAAGGGTGAGGTACGTGTGGAACACGATTCAAAGAAGAAGATAAATTACGTTATGGCTCATCATTCGAGTTTGGCGTGCTTTGCTCTCACCTTTGATGGAAAGTTTCTTGCCACTGCCAGCACGAGGGGAACACTCATTCGGGTTTTTGATACAGCGAATGGTGCTCTGCTTCAGGAGGTATGTTCTGTTCTTTACAAGATTACTGTTGAATGAGTTATGTGCAATGTTTTTGGTTCAAGACCAATTACTTGAGAGTCAAGAAATCAATGGCTAAGCAGGTTTTAGGTTCAAAATATGTTTAGTTTGGCATAAAAAAGTTAGCAACTTATAATGAGGACAATGGTTGAGGGAAGTAAAATTGACAAGTGATAGTGTTGATTGGCTGGATGATTTAAAATGCACGATGTTTTATAGGGTCTGTTTGGATTGATTATTTATACTTATCTATTGACAGTCGTTGTGACACTGTTTATACGAGCTTATAAAAAAAAATTATGAAATGTTCATAAGATGTATTTAGCTTATTTCCTTAAGCTCTTCATTATAACTTATGAAAACATCGTATAGCTTATATGAAAGCGGTTTGACTTTATTCTATCTTTTGTTATAGAAATAGTATACGCATAAACACACTTACATGATTAGTACTTACTATAAGCCCTTATATGATAAACTGTTAGTCTTATATGGGAATCAGAATGTGTGTCTGACAATTACTGATTTTAATGGATATTAAGCAAGTTATGATTTACGAGTCTGTGCTACTTGGTAAATGGTATGCTCTCAAGTATCCACATCCGAATCCATAATTTAGTAGTTTGGAAGAGACTTTAAATATATGGAATAGGAATATGCTAGTTTTTGTTTATAATTTTGTTTATTAGCACTATAAATGTATAAAAGTTCTTGTCTCATGGATAATTCAAGCCTCATTATTTTTCTTAACTGATATAGTTTCTTGGAATCAAATTTAGGTAAGAAGGGGTGCAAATGCAGCAGAGATTTACAGTTTGGCGTTCTCATCTACGGCTCAGTGGTTAGCAGTCTCTAGTGGCAAGGGCACCATTCATGTTTTCTGCCTTAAGGTTAATATTAGCAACACGGAGCATGAGAAATCACAAAGTTCATCAAATTATTCTGTTGCTTCCATTACATCATTCAGCTCATCTCTCTCATTCATTAAATTTAAAGGTAATTTCTCTTAATGTACTAAATTTTGACTGAGATTAATGAGTTGGATCGAAATATGGTTTATGATAGAACACTATGGCGTAATTTGATCAATGTCTTGCTTGTCTATATTACACAAACCTACTTTCGTGTATTTTAATGCAATTAATCTTGGGAGCCACCTATGTAGCTCATTATATTTCTTTTACAATGTGTTTGAGTTTCTCTATAGTTTCTTGGTTTAATTGTTCCAGACTCAATGTTGAAGGTCTTTGAAGTATTTTATGGTTTCAATTTAACAATATATGTATTTATTTCATGATATATAGCTTTGTCACAAAGTGAATAATTCATGTTTTGTTTTGCCTTAATCAGGTGTTGATTTTTCCCTTGCAGCAGTGTTGCCAAAGTATTTCAATTCAGAGTGGTCATTTGCTCAGTTTCGCTTGCATGAACACTGTCGTTACACTGTTGCATTTGGTGACCAAAAGAATACGCTCACAATTATTGGCATGGATGGAAGGTAATATTTTAGAAAAATCCTAAATGTAATTTTCTGATAGGTGTAATTTACGGCTATTTTATTTATCTTATTTGTTACGATCAATGAATGGTTCTGTATGCACACTTTCTTTGTATGCTTTCATATTCAAAATGTTCATGTTAATAATCTGGAGTCGATTGTTCTGTGCAGCTTCTATCGATGTGAGTTTGACCCGGTGCATGGCGGACAGATGACTCGACTTGAATCTCATAACTTTCTAAAACTTGAAGTAGCCTCGTGAGACGCTATGTTAGATGAATCTTTATAAGAATGTAATAGAAACATTATTTTATAGATGTAGCAAAGCTGACATTGGTATTGAGCTCATTATTAATGTTAAGAGGTGCAAGCACCTTGATAGAAAGATGGATATAATAGCTTAGTTAGAGGGCTAAACAACTTTATGGAGTTGGAGTTTTAATGATTAATTAGCACTCCAAAAATGGGGGAAAATGTAAAGGGCTTGGTTGCAAAAGAACATTTAACGATTGACATGATTTTATTATACTAGTAATTGAAATGAAACAAATTTCAAGAACATCAAATACAGCTAGGATTATAGTACTAGCTAGATACTACAATTGAATTAAATCTCACAACATTTTCATTTTTGATCACTCTGACCAAAAGTCATACCTCCCACAACTTTCTGGAAAGCAGGCCTAGAAGATATATCTTCCCACCAAGCCTTAACATGAATCCGTTCATTGATCATTGAAGCACAAGGGGTTTGCATAAAATAGTGAGTTGAAGATATATGACTAAGATCAGCAAGACTATAAAAATCCCCTGCAAGGTACTTTGTTGTGCTTAGCTTGGTCTCATACACATTAAGCACAGTTTTCAGCTTCTCAATGTTACTTTCAATCACTGACTTGTTTGGTTCTTGGCCTTGAAATGGAGCCACAAAGTATTCATAGATAATTGGTGTGACTGCAGGGTCATAGTAGTGAGACTCTACCTCTGTCCACATTTTGACCAATGAAGCTTCTTTTGTGTCATTGTGCCTAATCAAATCAGGTCCAATTTCCTTGTATTTTTCAGCTACATATGATGTTATGGCTCTTGACTCTTTTGTGTATAGTCCATAGTCACATAAAAAAGGTTACATATCATTAGAGGGTTTTAAAAAATGAAACAGTACATCAAATTACCTGACATGCATGCATGGTTAGTGATCTAGATTAGGAAATGTTGAATTAGTAAAATAAATAAAAAAATAGACGACGAAAAACTTAAATTTCAGCGTCACTTAGCGATGAAATTAAGTAAAATTAATATTTTTTTCCCTAGTAGTATTTGTTTGATAATAAATATGAAAACGAGCATGGTGATGCAGAGTGAAAAAATGTAACAACTGAAAAAGAAAAAAAGAAAGCATACCAAAGAGGGTGAGATCATCATCTTCAAGTACTGGAATCAAACCAAAGGGCTGCATGAACAAAGAAAAAGTAGTATGTGATTAAGAAAAGAAAAGTATAGTGGTTAAGATATATAATATAAGCTAGCTAGTTGTGCTTTTTTACTTACGTTCTTGTTGAGAAAAGGAGGTTGTTTATGCTCAGAAGCAAACACATTGACTGGAACAAACTCAAAATCTACTTCTTTTTCATGTAGACATATCATGGCACGAGTTGTGTTAGTGGACATGGCCAGACCATAAATCTTGAGTGCCATAATGATATTAGTTTTCTACAACAAAACTGAGTCTTAGAGAGTAAGTGAAGCTAACATTTATGAAGAGATCTTGGACACCAAACCTGAAATTTGACTGTGTAGACTTGAATTTGTCGTATATCTATGCCATGCCAAAATTTTCACCTATACTATATTGTTTGCATGAAATCAAGGTGAAAACTGAGTCTCACATTTGGACTTGTTATTGTCACATGCGGTCCCCCCAAATTTGCTTCCCCTGCCACTGCAAGTCTGCCATAAAATAGTACATGCATGCATATACATTTTATACTCACCAAGATTGGAGGTTTTTTTTTGTTCAAAAGAAAAAAAGATCGGAGGTTTTTAGACTTATAGGTCTCACATATCATGTGAGACTCATAAACTAACAAAGCAGTGAAATTATAATAAATATAGAATTTATGCTATATAATATTGGTAAAAAAATAAATTAAGGGGGAAAAAGTTATTTATTTATTTTTTCTTTATAAATATGAATTGATTTTATGACTTAATTAAAGTGAGCTTTCATTTTAAAGAGTAAAATAAATTACTTCAATCATCGATTGAAAAAAGAGAAATGCTAACAACATATATTTTTCAACACCCTCTTTGATTTACATGAGTCCCATCAAATTATGTGAGTCTCATATAAATTTATTGGATCTCATGTGAATTTTAACCAATTAAAAAAAATATGTGTTAAAATGTATATTGTTAGTATTTGAGAAGAAAAAAAATTAGAAAACCAAGTGCAGTTACTATATAATGTTACATGGTAGGATTACACTATGCATACAACATCCCATGCAGATTATTATTTTTTCCACTCAAACCTGTATCCAGCTCCAAACATGCATCGAAAAGTTAAATTTAGTGTACTATAGTAGTTACTAATATATTTTTATGGCATTGGAAATATAAATTCATGATTTTATAGATGTATAGATCAAATAAAATTATAGATTCACATGACAAAGCAGAATACAGAGAGAAAATCCAATAAACTATCACCGATGTGGTCCAGTCAAACACAACTTTCAGAGCATAAACTTTCCTTTCAAATAGGATCTTAATTTCACTCAATTGTTTTATTTTACTACAAGCAGTGCTTACCATTTTTTTTTTCAAAAGAATAAGAGACTGTGTTTACCTAAGCATGTGTCCGGAAAAAATTACAATTCATAGAAAGTTTATTTGTCTATCCTTTACAAATGAAGACCTCCCTCTCATCATATCCTTCCTTAAAATTTACGGGACTACTGATTCACCACCACTAAAAATTTGGAAGTTTAATTTTGAGACTAAATACAAATATGTTGAGGAAAAAAAATAACCATTGAAGACTTTATCCTTAAAAATCACAAAACAATCTCAATCATTTTAGTAGTTCCTAAGACATGACATTGAGTTTGAATATATGTGAACTTGTCATACCACCCTCGCAAAATATTTTGATTTTTTTGGAGGGGTTATGGTGAATATTAGTGAATAGCTGATTATATTTTGTTTATATGGTCACTAGCGAGAAAAGTGTGAGGGTTTGACTTTGATTTAAGTGTTTACTTTGGTTTTGGTTGTTAGATTTCTGATGATAGCCTTCAATTTATGTGGTCTTTGTATTGGTGGTGTTATGATTTTCTTTTGGATGTTTAGTCTATATACGATGTCTGTTTTTTATAGTTACTGTCTCCTAGTTCTTCTCCGTCTTGTGCACAAAAAGAGAGATTTGATTATTAATAAATAAATTTTGTTGTTAAAAAAAAAATTCAAACTAATTGACGTCACTTTTTTGTTGTTGCTTATTGGCAAATTGGTGATTTAACCTCTTATATATTTCTTCGTGCTCTTCTTTCTGTCCAATAGTGTGCAAGAGAATAGAATGCCAATGATGT
>Ga0209282_1001222_pt1 | contig 13894 bp, 7 predicted proteins | sample Mtrugardesep15_FD_187529 | JGI IMG/M metagenome (GOLD analysis project Ga0209282, IMG submission 187529) | Root nodule microbial communities of legume samples collected from California, USA - M. trunc garden sep15 (SPAdes) (version 2) | ecosystem: Host-associated > Plants > Roots > Nodule...
GCTAAAGATAGCTCAATCTATTATAGGAAATTATTATTCTCCATTTTATTCTGTCTATAACTATTAACTATAACTATAATTGTAATATTCTGATTCGTTGTTGCAGCGGTTTGACACAAACAAATTACAAAGAGTTGAATGTTCTGTACCAGAAGTACAAGGATCAAGGTCTGTGACTTTAACCAAGGATAAAAACAAAAAAATACATGTCAACTATAATTTATGAGTGTTAATTGTGTAATACTGATACTTGTGATTGTCTCTAGATTTTGAAATCTTGGCATTTCCATGCAACCAGTTTCGTGGACAGGAACCAGGATCTAGTGAAGAAATTCAGAATGTTGTTTGCACAAGGTTCAAAGCTGAATTCCCAGTCTTTGATAAGGTGATTACCATGATTTATTGTAAATTCTTTGTAACTTAGTTGACATTTGACACACTATGCATGGAGATGGTCTTGTTTGGACTCTCGATATACTTGGCAATTTCCCTAGCCAAATTTTATATGCTTTTTTTTTTTTGCAATGAATTCTGCAAGGATACAACACGATATTAATATATATGCCAGTTTATATGGAAATCATTTTAATATATCAAATTATTATAGGTTGAAGTCAATGGGAAGAATGCAGAACCACTTTACAAGTTTTTGAAGGATCAGAAAGGAGGAATATTTGGAGATGGTATCAAGTGGAACTTCACAAAGTTCTTAGTAAACAAAGAAGGGAAGGTTGTGGATAGATATGCTCCTACCACTGCTCCTCTGAAAATCGAGGTTAGAAACATTTTAGTGCTTATATTTTAGGCCAGGTTTCTATGTGCGTTGCGCTGTGATTACATGTCACTGAGTTATATGTTTCTTCTTGCAGAAGGACATCGAGAAGCTTTTACGGTCTTCTTAAGTACTAAACTCATATATTGCAAAGGTTAGTTTTGCAGTCATTTATTTTTCATCTTTTCCTTTTCTTCTAGATGATCAATACTTGTGGTAGCTCAAACTAATTTTCTTGATTTTTAGTCTTGCATATGGAACTGCACATTTTATTCATTTGGTAAATGTCTGGAGTTTTAATATTTTCCCTCTTTTCAATGAAACACAATGAGCAAATAAACCCTTACCACAGCTAAATATTTTGACTATAGAAATTCATTACTTCGATTGATGCAATTCACAGTATATCTCAAATTGTGTTAGAAATAATTATCATGTGGACCAAAATACGGTCATAGCGAATGTGTTGGGATGATCACTATTATCAAATATAATGTATGTTTTAGGGAAAAAGTTCTTAATGTTGACATGATGTATAAAGTACTTTGAATGTTGAGCCAAGGCCCTGCACAATTGAGTCCCCACTCCCCATCATGCAAGCAAATAATGTTTCGAATTTTAGTTTCTTACTGCACTATTCTATTTCTTCATCATAGTTTCATTTAGATAACGATGGTAGCTCTTAATCCACCATTTATTTAGAAGCCCTTTCTCAATATATGCATTCCTAACTTCTTCCTTTTTTTTTTTAAAGGACATGGAGAATTTATTCAACGCTTTCATAGGACAAGGAGCTTAACTAAGCTTGTGCTATTTATCCCTAGTTAATTTATGGCCTGGAAAATTCTTAATATGTTGTGTACTTGGATTCATGCAATAAGCACAATTTGGTGTTCTCACTTCTAGCAAAATAATACTCTAAAATGATGTATCAGGATGCACGTTATTTTATTTTATATGGTTCATACTCCATAGTTTTAATTTGCGTTACATAGCTACACCGTTTTCCCTCTGAGTGATGACTTTGTTTTTATGACAAATTATGACGAGTGATGACACCATAAAGTTGCCAAAAGGAAGGGTAAAGTTTGCTTGGGAATTATACTTCTCTTTTAATGGGACAACCAAGTACCAACCATAAAGTTGCCTTTGCCTAAGGGAAAGGTTAATCATACTGATTGCAAAACATATGGTAATGAAAAACCATGCAACATTTTTGTTCTTGGTGGGGTACGATTTGCTTTTTATCATGTTTTTCTCTCTTCTCTTGCAATACATGAGAAGATAAAAAATTCTGTATTTTTTAAAGTGTCGGGAATACGGTGTTGGATTTTTCATTTCCAGGTAACATCAGTCTTACGTAAATCAAATGGTCGCAATGGAGTGTTAGTTTCAACACTAGGTGTTGGATTTTTCATTTTCAAGTAACATCAGTCTTACGTAAATCAAATGGTCGCAATGGAGTGTTGGTTTCAACACTAGGTGAAAGCCTTCGCTATCATTGAAGGGTACCATCTTTACATCCTTCAAAGCCATTGCTATCATAAGTGAGAACGAGTGTTTGATTTATAACTTGATATATATTCGACATATGGTTGGTTTGTGATTTTGTCATTGTTTAGACTAGAGACATAAAGTTGAGTTTTATACTGGACTAGTTATACACAACCAGGTGTGGTATGGAAATACTCCGGTACTGAGTACGCTGTCGTGGAAAATTACGGAAAAACAAATTCCGTCTTGCCGGTAAAATGGACTCATGTTGGCCCGCCAAAGCCTGATATAATATAGTGTTTATACTTCGGGAGATTGATCTTTATGTCCCTCATTTTTTACTAGAACATATCTTCCGACGGTATAAATCTATCATAATTTATCTTGATCGATTTTCTTTTATTCAAAATTCATCGAAAACTATCTTCCAATCGATCTTTTATCAGGGCCGAGCAACCTGGAAGGTCAATGAAACAATCTCCAATACTTTGAAGTATATGAGATTTTTGGGTCGAACTTATGTATTTACTAGCAGTAAGTTGTTTTGGCTCGACCCAAAACAACTTGTTAGTAAATGCATAAGTTCATATAGCTTGTTTATCTATGTTTTTGTAAATGATATAAGCTCAAGTTGTGATCCAAACACAAGATTATGAATGGAAGAAAATTGTTCTTCTTCCAACAAAAAACGCTCACTCCCATACGAACTGACCAAAATACTCTTGCGTGAGTTAACTCACGCAAGTGTTAAATTCAACGTGACTTAAGTCACGTGAGTTAACTCACGTAGGTTATAACTCCAGCGTGAGTTAACTCATGTAGGTTATAACCCAGCGTGAGTTAACTCAAGCAGGTTATACTTCAGCTTATCGAGTATGAGTTAACTCACGCGAGGGGTATTTTGGTCAGTGTGTATGGAAGTAAGCGTTTTTTGTTGGGAGAAGAGCAATTTTTTGAATGGAATTGACCTAAATGATGATCCAAACCCAATATTGTGACGAGGCTTGCTTTTTTGACATCCATTGTTTCCTAGAAGCACATGGAAATGATAAAAAAAACAGTGGTAGTTAACTACTGTCGGTTTCTAGTTATAAGTCAGCGGTAGTTAACTGGCTAGGGTGTTTTTGATCATTTCCATGTGTTTCTAGGAAACAATGGATGTCAAAAAAGCAATTCTCATATTGTCAAAAAAGCAATTCTCATATTGTGATTAGTAAAGTCACTTTTGTAACAAGACACATGTTCATGGTGCATGTAAGACAAGTTGCATTTCTCATGTAATTGAAAGTGGCAAAGTGGATAGTTGCATGCATTGACAAGTTGCAAGATGCAAGTGACATGTTGCACACTTGGTGTTTTGCATGGAAGACAAGTGGTTTGTCGCATGTAAGGAACTATGACTTACCTCTTCTATAAATATCAAATTCATTTGCACCATTTCAATCATCTCATCATGTAGTAACAAAACAAGAATTAGACCTTGTTGAGAGTGGGAGGAAAAATATAGAGGAAATAAAATTTCTCTTAGTTTTAATATTCTTCTATTTTAAGATAGATGGTAATCTGTCTCTCCTTATATTTAAAGAGGTCTTCGAATTTCTCTTGTCCCATAATTTTTTCCAGGTTTCGACGTGAATATTGTTTGTTAATACGTTGTTAGTCTGGTACTCAATAGTTTCTGGAAAAACATGGAACGTGGAAATATTTGTGTATGTGCATGTGGTTGTCATAGTTGCTTCCGAAGATTGATAGAAATAATAGACAATGAGGGGGTTGAAATTTTGGCATTATGTATATAGAAGAGCTTGACATATTTATTAAAGTAGCAATGAGTGAAATAAATTAAATCAAACACAAAATAAACAAAGATCGTTTAGACTCGAATTAAATTAAGTCTTCTTAAGTTGGGGGTTTGATCCATTTGAAATGGGAGAATTCATTTGTGTATCTTAGTAATCACAATTAAATAATGGTGAAAATTTTATATCAATAACATAATAACTCAAAAATAGTAATCGACAAAGAATAATCACAAAAATATTAAACTTAATTGTTGTTTCTTATTTCAGATTTATGAGATTCAAAGTGAGCGAGAGTGTTCCTAACACTACTTTTAGACAAAATTAGTGTAAAAAATAAAAAGAATTTTTATTGTTTCCCATAAACTTAAAAAATAATATTATACATCAATAATATATTTTACTAATTTCAATGGTTTGATCTAGTAGTAAAAATACCGATCTTAAATTCAATAATTTTGTAGTTGGAAAGTAAAATCAAATTTCTTTGCAAGTATTTTATGAGCTTGAAATTCTTCTTTATCTTTAACATGGAGTGTCGTTCACTTATCCTAAATTTATTGTATAAAAAATGATGCTATATTTTTCTATAGCCTTAGCCTACTCACCTATAGCATGTTGGAACTTTTTTATTTAGTCCTTATTATAAGAAACACTTCACTTTTTAGGTTCATAGAATAATTAATAGATTTTGTTATAAATAACTAAATATAGACTAAATACATCACTTACAAAATGAACTTAAAAAATCAATTATTTCTTATAATAAGGATCGAAAAGAGTATTATAATTCCTATGATTAATAAAGTCTCTGCTGAGAAAACATTAACTAATTTATAAAATTAGATGTATTTATTTATTAAAAGGATAGTGCACGCATTAATTAATGGTTTAATTTTTTTTTGTTCCAAAGGTTTTAATATGTTTTTAGTTAATATGTTTATCCCTTCTTATTTTGGTCAAGTCCTAGTCACATACTTTTAATCCTTAACGTTTTGATTCATTTCTTGTAATTTTTGTTTTTTGTTCATACGACAGTTGGTTCATGTTCATTTAATCTATATGGCATGGTCTCAAACCAAAAAGAGTATAATATAAAAGTAACACATTAGTAATTACAACAATTTCATTTAGTATAATAATTAAATTTGTACTATATATATAAATAAAGCGAATTAAAAAATTGTGTGCCTTTTTTATTTTCAACTTTACCTTTATGTATAAAATATTTTGTTTAGAATCTAATCATTCTTTTTTGAGTAAATTACACTCTTCTTTCTTCAAAAATGTTTGAATTACATTCCCCTCTCCTCTTATGTTAAAATATACAATTCCCTCCTCTCTTATTCAAAATATATTAGAAAACATTCTAATCTCTTCCCTTAAGAGAAGCATGAATTACATTCATCTTCCCTCTTATGTTAAAATCTACACTTTACTCCTTCAATAATTTTTTTTATTTCTAATAATTTAGAGAAAAAAAAACCTAACACACTTGGAAAACAAAAAGTATTCCGGGTCTATTTTAATATAACTAAAATTTGAATACATATTTTTTTGCTATTTTTTTTTCCACAATTTCATTAACATATAGTTTTAAACCCTTTTATATAATATGAAACAACTCAAAATAAAATTAAAATATTTGAAAAATTACTAAAGACAATAAAATATAATTATTTAAAAGTTAATTTTATACTTTAAATTATAAAATTAATAGCGCAATATTTAAATTTAATTATCATTAACGTCTAAACTATAAAGAAATGAATTCATTTTTCTAAAATGGTGGTTCAAAATTAGTATATATCATAAAAAAAATTATTTATGTTAAAATATATTAGAGTGTAGCGCATATTTAATTATTAAAGGAGATGTTGTAATTCAAGCATCTTATAGGGCAAAGAGGGGAGTATAAATTTTAATTTTTAAAGAAGGAGTGTAATTCAAGCATCTTTGAGGGAATGAGAGTGTAATTTACTTTTTTTTATATTAAATAATCAATTTTTTTAAATACCAATCCTTTTATATAAAAAGATTCTAGGGTTTTTAGTGTAACATTTTTTTTTCAATTTTACCGTACAGACAAACCTTATTTTTCAACATTTTATCATTTCTTACTAATCAAATACCTTAATTTGTTTTAAATATTTGAATAAAAAATTTAATTGACAAAAGTGGAAAGACGGATACTTAAGTGTCCGTTTTGAAGCTAGTGTTTAATAAAAAAAATTAAATAACAAGCGATTAATAAAATTAGTTTTACTAATTTATTTAAAAATTATACATGCACTAATTTACGGTATAAATATGTTTTTGCCCTTCTATTTTTCTCTTTAAAAATGATCCCTGCAGTTATATATTTATAATCCTTATTATTGTATTGATTTTTTTAATTCTAATTAATATAATTTTTTTTTTCAATTTTAGTGCATGCAATCTTTGGTTTATGTAATTTAATATTTTTTACATGGTCTAAAACAGGTAGAACTGAAAAACAAAAACAAAGTTATACCATAAGAACATAAACAAAAAAGAGGATCCAAAATAAAAATATTGCAAGAACTATTTAAAAATAAAAAGTCAAATGAAAAAAATGAGCAGTTAGATAGAAAAACATATTTAAGTCTTGATGTTTTGTCTCAGGGCTGTCACCTAGATTTATATATGCTTACCATCTTGGTTTAAATATACAGTTTCTCAAGTTGCAGTCAAAGGGATTTTTTTTTTGGGGGGATTTTTTTTATGAACTAAGAGTGTTGTTTAACATCTAAAGAATATTTGATTTACTCCAAATATATAATATACATTTGTGTCGAAAAATAATATCTACGAATATCTATGCATAGATTAGATATCATATACTCCTATCTTCCTTGAAAAAAAATATCGTACTCCTCATCAAGTATATATGCTATAATTCTTTTAAAGAAAAGGATATATGCTCTAATAAAACGTGATAGTTTTGCATCTATGACAAGCATTATATAACAATAAAAATCGGTCTGCTCGCTCGTTGTCCGCGTAATTCATTACAGTGGACAGATCCCAAAGATATATGAAGTCTATTTTTATAGAAAAATGATGTACACCCTATATATATATATGAGTGTATAAACAACGAAATTAAAAAGGAGAAAAAAAGTGATATGTGATAAATATAATATGTTAATGATGTGGTAAGAGGAGAAAGATAGAAATAAAATGAGATATGAAAACAAAACTATTATGCAAAATACAAAGCATAATATAAATTTATAAACCTATAAGTTCATATTACATCCTCATCACCAAAATGGGTGGCCTATAAAGTATGTAGTTGAAAGTTCTATTCTACACTGCATATCAAAAACAGCATGCTAGTTTGATGATGATGAACATCTGTAATGAATTAATGGTAAATGAAATTTATAATTGAATCTCAACGGATTGTGATAATACTCTTCTTTAATTATATTCGACGAAAATTGCAGAGTACAAATTACACTGAAAAGGGAAATTAAGGAATCTTCTTTAATTTATAGTAAAAGCAACAATAAGAAAGTAAGGAGAAAAGCAAGCAGAGAATTCCAAAAGAGATGATTGATATGTTGTCATTGACTGCCTCATCCTACTATATGCCAACCTTCCTTAAACACACTCAGTCGGTATATTTTTTGTTACGGAACTTACCCCTCTTTCCCCTTCCTAGCTCTTGAGGATGAGCCTGTGGAGCAGCCACCACCCTTCCTAGCTCTTGAGGCTGAGGACCAGCCACCACCCTTCCTAACTTTTGAGGTCGAGGACCAGCCACCACCCTTCCTAGCTCTCGAGGCTGAGCTTGAGTAGCAACCACCACCCTTCCTAGCTCTTGAGGTTGAGCCTGAGGAACAGCCACCGCCCTTCCTAGCTCTTGAGGTTGAGCCTGAGGAGCAGCCAGCACCCTTCCCACCGCCCTTCCTAGCTCTTGAGGCTGAGCTTGAGGAGCAGTCACCACCCTTTCTAGCTCTTGAACATGAGGACCAGCCACCACCCTTCCTAGCTCTTGAGGTTGAGCCTGAGGAGCAGTCACCGCCCTTCCTAGCTCTTGATCCCGAGGACCAGCCACCACCTTTCCTAGCTCTTGAGGATGAGCTTGAGGACCAGCCACCACCCTTCCTAGCTTTTGAGCCTGAGGACCAGCCACCACCCTTCTTAACTTTTGAGCCCGAGGACCAACCACCGCCCTTCCTAGCTCTTGAGGCTGAGTTTGAGTAGCAACCGCCACCCTTCCTAGCTCTTGAACCTGAGGACCAGCCACCACCCTTCCTAGCTCTTGAGGTTGAGCCTGAGGAACAACCACCGCCCTTCCTAGCTCTTGAGGTTGAGCCTGAGGAGCAGCCAACACCCTTCCCACCGCCCTTCCTAGCTCTTGAGGCTGAGCTTGAGGAGCAGTCACCACCCTTCCTAGCTCTTGAACCTGAGGACCAGCCACCACCCTTCCTAGCTCTTGAGGTTGAGCCTGAGGAGCGGTCACCGCCCTTCCTAGCTCTTGATCCTGAGGAGCAGCCACCACCCTTCCTAGCTTTTGAGCCTGAGGACCAGCCACCATCCTTCCTAGTTCTTGAGGATGAGCCTGAGGAGCAGCCACCACCCTTCCTAGCTTTTGAGCCTGAGGACCAGCTACCACCCTTCCTAGCTCTTGAGGCTGAGCTAAAGGAGCAGCCAACACCCTTCCTAGCTCTTGAATCTGAGGACCAGCCTCCACTTGCCTTGTAGCTTCACCCAAATCTGTTGCAATATTATTCGCTTCCACAATGTTGTCCACACTCGGTACAACATCATTGATTGCATTATTCATCTGAGGAACCTGCATTGGTGATTGTTGTGGATTATTATGTTCTTGTTGCCGAGGCAATGCATTACTATTATTCGCCATCAAGTTTCCAAGACCAACTGCATGAGCTTGATCAGCTATATTATATTCACTTGGAAGTTGCTGCTCCCATGTTGCATACCCATGATGTAGGTTCATGTCGGGCTCATGAGGAGAATGCCTTGGTATCAATTTTCTAGGAATTTGTTGAGAACTGCAACCATATGCCATTGGATATTGTTGTTCTGCAACATGAGAATTGTGAGACCACTGTGATGATTTCAATACAGCAGCAGCAGTAGCATCATAAGCTTGAAAACAATGTTTTGAAGATCTATCATGTGAACTGTTGGATCCCACAGCCACGAGAGATTTCTCCTTTCCTTGTTGATTATTCTTCAAATACACTCTATACTTCTGCAAATCAAAATATATAACAATATAAATTACAGTTTCAAAATGCTAGTGTTAGTGTACATTAAATAATAAATAGTGTACAATTTATTGTCTTGGTTTAATTAATGGTATGGAAACAAGATTGATATCTATGTTTAATTTCATGCAAAACAAGCTTCTGCTTAATTAAGTATTATGGCATTTAATTTGAATGACTAAGAAAACTTTATAACTCAACAAATCAAAATTTTGAGTTAGCTCCTTTTCAAGGTAAACTGGTAATATATATCCGAATGAAAGTTAAAGACTAATAATCCATAAAATATATTGAGATTCCTGTAAAAGATTAATAATTTGTCACAAACATGTGTTTTCTATATACCCGTCAAATTTTCCGAACCATAAATAATCAAATTTTTAGTTTACAATTAGAAATCCTTTATTTATTCATTTTTGACAAAAAGAACATTAAGTTTAAATTTCAAATAACGGATTTATCACAAATTTGAAGGGTTAAAATGGAAATTACCTGAAGATGACTGCCTACCTGCTCCCTTGTAATTCCAGGCACCTTCATATGATTAAGAATTGTTTTTGGTACCGCCTCTGAAAAAAAATAAACATAAAGAGAGAGTGAGAGAGAAAAAAATTGTTATCACAAGTTGCAAAAATATAAATTGAACTTTATTTCCAAAAACCAGTTTTATCATCGTCTCTCTAAATCACTTCACTACATGCCACTTTAATGATATGACATGCATAAATAGTTGAAATGTTAGTGCAAAGTAAATTCATGAAACTTTTGATAAAAAACAAGAATAGGTATAGAATGCATACGGCCAGCATCAAGTTCATTGACAGCTTTGACGAATTTCTGGTGTAATTCTAAAGACCATACCACCCGCTCCGTCTTTGTCTTCTTTGACTTATTTCTCTTCTTTCTCTTCTTTGTCTTCTTTGTCGGGGGTGGTTCATCGTTTAAGGGTAAATTTGAATCATCTCTTGCCCTTTTTTGGCTACCTTCAACCCCCAATTGCTCATTGATTTTTTGTTTTTTATTTCCATTCAGCATTTTCCTAACAGCATGATGCCACATATACTTTACTTGATTTTCAGCGAATGGCTTGACCCAACAGTCACAAGCTCCATTTTCAACTGCCTTCATTATTCCAGTTGCTGATCCTTCAGAACACATCGTCACTGCACATATATATGTAACATAAATAAATTATAATGTCTCATCTCATGTAAGTATAAATTAATCATGTGATATATTTACTTACTAATGGCAGGAATATCGTTTTGTTGTGTAATTTTTTGCAAGAAATCAAATGAATCCATGTCCGGCATGTCAGCTTCAAGTAGTACCAAATCAAAATGCACCTTTTGTTCTATCAAATTCAAGGCTGAAGAAACCTTAGAGCATGTCGTAACTGAAAGAAAGAAACAAGAATTGTAACAAAAAGATTGAGACATTCATAGGTTAACATAATTTAATTAACAATCAAAGATGAGACATATATTATTTACAAACCTTGGTAATTGAATTGAGAACATCTGTTCTGAATATCATTGAGATGATCGATATCATGATCAATCACAAGAACTTTAACATTGGCTGGAAACTGATTCCCAAAGGAAAAAGCCATTGCAAAAGAAAATAATAGTTGTTTGTGAAGTGAAAGAGTGAACAAGAAACCAAACACTATCACTATTGATTTGATGATTCAAGTAAGGTTTTAGGGCATATATATAGTTGAAATCCAAAGACTGTAGCTGGATCCAATCGACTAGGCCAGCTGTATAGGACCTGTATATTGTAAATTCAGCGACACAAATCAGAATTTAGTCATAGAGTTGAATGTTTAATTTTTTTTTATGGAATAGATTTAATATTTAAAATCTTATAAAATTAATTATTATTGTATTTTTCTAAATAAATAACCATTATAATAAGAAATAAGAAATACCCAATTTTACTTAATTGGTCAAAGCGACTTTTCACAAATAAATAAAAGATATTTGGAAAAAAAATAACACAGTAAAAGGATAATAGATATATTAGGAAATGAAGCAATAATATTTTCAACTAATGATTATTTTATTTTATTTTATTTTTGACTCAATGAATTTTATTATTTTTTTGTGATATTTTGATTCAATGAATTGACCAGATTGGTTTTCAAGATTGACCGATTGATTTTAAAATCAATATACAAATCTTGTTCAAATATAATATAAGATTAACCAAACAATTATGTACTCTAGTCAATTGGTTAATGAGTTCCACCAAAAGAAAAATCGTTAGAGAAAATTTGAGTTCAATTTTTGGTGGAACAATGATTATATGATTATATTATGCTTAACACCGAACTCTGAAATATTAGGTTCCTTAATTTTAATAATTTTTTTAGTCTCTATAAAATAAAATGCAAGCAATTATAGTCATGTTGAAACCAAATTTGTTTAATTATTCTTAAATATTTATGTTTTTGACCAATATTTTGATGAATTGTTTATAATATTATAAAAATTCCCTCACCAAAATAAGTTCGAAATTTAATTTCAATGTCGATATATTTTTTACTTTTATTTTGAGCTTTTATCATTTAAAAAACTCATTTTTAATTCATCTCATATTAAAATATTCTAAATTTTAGTAAATGAACTTTTATAATGTTCTAAACATGTCTACAAAAAATCGTTCAAAATTTTAAAGTGTAAGAATAATTAAACAGATTTGGTTTTAACAGGGACTAAAGTTGTGTGCACAATTTTTTTGTAAATACTTGAAAAACTATTACAATTAAGTAAGAACTAATCTTAAAATGTCCCAATTTTGTAACGACCAAAAACATATTTAACCCATTTTTTTTATAACTTAAACATTTAAAAGAATGAATATATTTTTTTTTAGTAAATAAGATAAAGATAATAAACCGCTTGTTTTTTTGTTATTAATTAATCTCTGTTTTTTTATTTTCTATTTTGTAGGAAAAGTGGTGTTATATGATATTAAATCTACAAAATAAATAAATAAATACAAGAAAAAACAATAAATTAAAAATAGACAATGTTAATAATATTTGTGGTGTAGGTTTGGGACATTTGAGTGCGCTTCTCTCAAAGTCTCATATTTTAATTCTCCCGATGGTAGTTCATATAAAGTTTTACTCTGAATATGACTTCAAATGAGACCCCTACAAGTGGAATGTGGGATTGGTCTTCCAAATTAATCAGTCATTACTCCAAATATCGAATTTTCTAAAATATATATTTGTTGTAAGGTTGACTGTATAATTAGTAAAAATACATCCCAAGTGTCAAGAGTAATGCGGCAACGAGCTAAGTGTTACTCATGCAACAAACCAAATATCATGACTCATGATAAATAAATTCAACAAGCGAAATATTAAGAGGAATACATGCAGCAAACCAAATGTTACACGTGCAATAAACCAAATGTCATAACTTATGATTGACACATGCAACAAATCAAGTGTTAAGAGAAATACATACAGCAACCAAGTGTTACTCATTTTGTCAAAACAAAAAAAAAAACAAAAAACAAGTATTACTCATGCAATAACTCAAGTGTTGTCCATGCAGTATACCAAAGTGTTACTCATTTTGTCAACAAAAAAAAAAACAAGTGTTACTCATGCAATAACCCAAATGTTATGAGAAATGCATGCAATAAACCCAAGTGTTATCCATGCAGTAAACCAAAGTGTCCAGAGAATTACATGCAATAAGCCAAATGTTATTCATGCAATAAGTCAAATGTTATTCATGCAATAAAGTATATATCATTCTTTTTCCCTCATGAATCTCAACCTTTTTTTTTTCTTCATGAACTCACCAAACCATCAATTCTCTTTCATCTTTTTTTTTTCTTCTGAGAAGGCACCTCTCTTCTTCTCTCATTAGTCACAACCCTCTTTCTTTTAGATCCTCTCCATCGATCCTCCCCTTATGTGCTCGCTCTGTGTAAATTTTATGACATTTGGATTACGCATATCTGCACGCGACTTCTTTAATCGACATATTTTTCTTCGACTCTCAACATCTAGATTTGCACCGTCAATGGACTCACCTCCATGATCCCTTGCTCTGACGTCAAACCTTCAGTCGTTGGCAATTGCAGCTCGTTGTAAGATCAATAACATGTTGTTTGAAATCGATATGCTCCTTCTCCTTCCTTCCCATATGGTACCTATCTCTCTCTCTCTCTCACATATCTCTTGATTATTAAATAATTGGTGTAAAAAATATTTACTAGAAGTTTTTTTTATTACTTTTACTAGAAGTTTTTGAATGATTATAGATGTGTATGATTTCTTTTAAAGAATTAATGGTCATTATGTATTCATTAATTTTTTTAATATTACTTATTTGTTTCTTTGTAAATTTGTAGAATTAATATGTGTAGATCAAACAAAGACTTATATGAATTTTCTTTCATATATGTTGTTGAAGGATTTCAAATTAGAGCTAATAGTCACTTTAGTCCCTGACTCTGCACCTCGCTGTCACATAGGTCCCTGACTCAGGATTAAATACAAACAAGTCTCTGACTCTACACTTCCGTTATCACTT
>Ga0209282_1001223_pt1 | contig 13890 bp, 9 predicted proteins | sample Mtrugardesep15_FD_187529 | JGI IMG/M metagenome (GOLD analysis project Ga0209282, IMG submission 187529) | Root nodule microbial communities of legume samples collected from California, USA - M. trunc garden sep15 (SPAdes) (version 2) | ecosystem: Host-associated > Plants > Roots > Nodule...
GTTATGTCTATAGAACATTCATCCAGTTTTGTTGCTGTCTTAGAAAGACAATCCAAGAATGTTTCCAGGAAACCCAAATGTAAATATTTCTTCCCTCAAACTCAAATCTTTTTATTTATTTATCAATATATTTAGTTTCCATGTAGGGTTTTATTTGTTAGGGTTCTAATTTCCATGTAGGGGTTTAATCTGGGAAATGAGAAATTATTATTTAAAGTGAAACTACTAGTCATTTTACAAATGTTTTCGATGAAATTTAAACTTTGTCCCTTGATGTTACAAAGTTACGGAAAAATCTCACAATTTCATATTGATATTATTTCAATTTTTAAAATCTCAAATATATATCAAAATATAGATTTAGCTATCCAAAACCCTCTATGTACTAGCTTTGAGTTGAATTAAGCCTACATTCAATTATTCACCGTTCTTTTGTTAATAATTGGTTATTTTAACAATGTGTTCTTATGAATTTTTTTATTGATGGTAGATTCTAGATTCTCCCAGCAAGAACTTCCTGCATGGCAACCAATTCTAACACCTGGATGGGTATATCTTCAAACATAACATCATGGTTTAGTTTTACAACAAATTCATACATCGCCATACAACATTAATCTTTGTCTAACCTGTTAGGTGTAATTATTTTCTTGCTCTAACTCATTTGTTCTGATTTTTTCTCTCCAGGTCATTGGAATATTTACATTTATAGGACTTGTATTCATTCCTATTGGGGTTGCTTCATTGTTTGCTTCGGAACAAGTAATAAATTTAATTTTCTACCCACATTATATCAAATGGAATTTGTGTAATGAACAAACTGATTGTATATTGAAATTAAGCAATAATTTCTGATGCAGGTGGTGGAAGTTCCGCTCAGATACGATGATCAATGTCTTCCATCTACTTATAAAGACAATGCAATGACATATATAAAAGACAATAGGATCAGCAAAACATGCACCAAGAAATTGACTGTTAGTATAACTCCTTTATTTGATATGATAATGATAACGATTTAAGCGCTACTTTTGAAAACTAATTAATTTCTGCAAAATTTTGCAGGTTAAGAATAAAATGAAAGCTCCAATCTATGTATATTATCAGCTTAGTAACTTTTACCAGAATCATCGCCAGTACGTGTAATTAAAAGAAGAAAAAAAAATTAAGCTTTTTTGTGTTACTTTCTGATTACTAATTGTGCTGGATTTTGGATGGTATTTGGTTGCAGTTATGTTAAAAGCAGAGATGCTAAACAATTAAGGAGTAAGGCAGATGAGAATGATGTAGGCACATGCTATCCTGAAGACTATACTGCAAATGGTCATCAGCCAATTGTTCCTTGTGGCCTCATTGCATGGAGTCTATTCAATGACACATACAGATTTTCAAACAATAATAAGGACTTAGTGATTAGCAAAAAGAATATAGCATGGAAAAGTGACCAAAAGGCCAAATATGGGTCTGATGTTTATCCTAAAAATTTTCAGACTGGAGGTTTGATTGGAGGTGCTAGACTTAATGAGAGCATACCTGTAAGTAAATGTTTATATATCTTCGTTACTATATGATTTTTTTCATGTTAAATATAATTTTACTCCGTATAGATACGAGGGTTTCCTCTTTTAGTCTATGTAATAGTTTAAGCAGTTTCTGTTAGTTATGTCAATGTTAAATAAAAAAAAGGGGCAACTTGGTGCACTAATGCTCCCGCATACACAGGGTCTGGGAAGGGGTCCCACCATCTGGTGTATTGTACCCAGTGCAGCCTTACCCTGTGTTTTTACACAAGAGGCTGTTTCCATGATGGACTCAAAGCAGAAACCTCTAAATTTGCGATGACTAGAAACATATTTAAACCATTTTTATTTATGTTTTGACAAAATTCCTTGGACATTTTGAGAAAATTAATATTCTTTGTGTTGATGTGGAATGAAACAGTTGAGTGAACAAGAGGATCTGATTGTTTGGATGAGAACAGCAGCACTGCCAACATTCAGAAAACTATATGGGAAGATTGAAGTCGACCTTGAAGCTAACAATGAAATAACGGTGGTAATAGAGAACAATTATAACACATATCAATTTGGAGGGAAAAAGAGTGTGATTCTGTCAACCACAACTTGGATTGGTGGAAAAAATGACTTATTGGGGATTGTATATATTCTCATTGGTGGACTTTCCTTGGTGTACTCTCTAGTTTTCCTACTTATGTATATGATGAAGCCAAGGTGAGGAAAAACTATACATGCGACATTATCTTTATACATTATGGTGTTTTTGTCATTACTTTTATGGGTGAAAATATTTTTAGTTGACATTGTTTATATTGTTGTGTGTATATGCAGACCTCTTGGGGATCCAACATACCTGTCTTGGAACAGAAATTCAAAATGTTTGAGCTGATGATGTAGGATATTTCATCTTGTATGCTTTGATTTAACAGTTACATAATGAATACATTCTTTTTGATGTCTCAAGAAAGGATCTGTCGCAACGATTGTACTTGACTGATTCAAACTCTAATCTAGATGTATGATATTAATAGACTTTTCACACAAATAGTATAAGGCAAAATATAGACCTGCCATTTTGAGGAGTACTTGGTAATGTTTTTAGATTTTTTATTTAATTTTAGATTTCCATATAACATATACACAACAAGGGGATGTCATCTTTCACTGATAAAAAATATACTACTGATTCCACTATAATCCAAGGTCACAGATACGCAACCGTTTACCGTCTTGGACTTGGTCAGAGTGTATATATATTTCAACAAGAATGAAACATCCTTATATGTTTTATACTGTTTATATTACGTTATTTCCTATAGTTTCCAAACTAAGTTAATGTCAATCATAGCCGGACCATAACCGTCCGTGACAGCAAAAAAAATATAACAATGGTAACATTCTCCCTACAGAAGTCTTATATATATGTTCTGTTTTCAATGTCAATCATATCTAAGTCTAACCAAAACAAAGAAAGCAATCTTAGTGCTTAATACAGTGAATTGATCAAAATATATTATGGCTCTTTCTCTTGCTCTTTTCCTCTTTGCTCTCATTGCTACTATCTTCTCAACAATGGCTGTGGCAAAAGATTTTGTAGTTGGAGATGAAAGTGGTTGGACACTTGGGGTTGATTACCAAGCTTGGGCCGCAAACAAGGTCTTTCGTCTCGGGGACACACTCAGTAAGCTCATTCTACTCTTACTCTTTATCTATCTCTAATTTCGTCGCTAAATATTGAGAAACTAAAACAATTACATTTTTTTTATAAGTAAAAGTGTAAGAGTCGAACATAAAATAAGATAATGTCCGAATATAAGTTTAGAAAAGTGACGGCAGACCCACCTTATAAGATGGATTTTTTATATGTAGTGTCTAATTAGGAATATAATTAAATTGTGATAAAATGTTGAATTTAATTACTTGCAGCATTCAAGTATGTTGCTTGGAAGGACAATGTGGTGAGAGTGAATGGAAGTGATTTCCAGAGTTGCTCAGTTCCTTGGGCAGCACCAGTGTTAACAAGTGGACATGATAAAGTTATAATTACAACCTATGGGAGAAGATGGTACATTTCAGGTGTTGCCAATCACTGCCAAAATGGACAAAAGCTTTTCATAAATGTTTTGCCAAAACAAGATGGTTGGTCTCCAGCACCCTCCTCACCTTCAGTCTCCCCCTCACCTTCACCTGTGCCGGCCCATGAAGCAGCACCGCCTTCAAATGCACCATGGGCTGCTAGCGTGCAGGCATCAGAGATAACTTGGTCTCCAGTGCCCTCACCTACACTGGCCCCTGAAGCAGCACCGCCTTCAAATGCACCGTGGATCGCTCCCCGCCGATCCCTGCTGCCAAAGAAGCTATTCAAAATTATTCACAGAAATATTATAGCTTTTTGAGATTAGATTAGTTCATGTGTCATGTTTCAAAGTGGGGCTATTTTTTCTAGTTACTAAAATCATTAATTATATATTTTCTTTATGTTGGTGAATTTATATCTTTACACACTTAAATAAAAAGAATCACCCGTGTGCTAGTGATGATTTCAAATCTGATCTCATAGCTCTTCATGAATTTCTTAGATTGGAGTTGCATTTTTTTCTTGTCTAATAATAAAATCATGTTGAATTATTTGATATCAAAGAAAATTGTGTACGAGTGTTACTACGATTTATGGTAAATAAAGTTATCTTAAATCTAACATTGAACAAAGTAGAACTTTCTTATTAGTATTGCAAAGTAGGCAGGTTTTTGAATGGCTTTTCACTTATGCTTCAAGGGAGGCATAACTCCACTATATAAATACATGTATTGTGTGAATTCTCTTTTATTTGGGATTTCTAGGAACTTTTCAATTCACACACATACACATTTTGTTCCAACAATTAATATATCAGACAAAGCAAAAGAATGAAACATTAAATACTAATGATGCATAACTAAAAGTTTCTCTTCTTTTCATTGTATTTGTGAAGAAAAAGAAATATAGACCAAATTGCAATGTCAGAAAATGTTTGATGTCTACCTCCCCCCTTTGGTTCAAAAGGCACATAATGCTGGTCATTAGGAGCATAAATGCATATGAAACCCTCCATCCGTTTTTCCTCGTCAAAATGATAGTCCAAGGATAATGCAGGAAACTCAAATTAAACACACAAGTAAATGTTTAGCATTAGAATGATAATGGACATAAGAATCATATCAAGTACAATGATATTGTTATGAATGATCTATGCATTTGTAGCAAGCATGGATTGATGAAATTAAAGGTTCTTTCAAATCACACCTTCAGGAAACGATACCTATTTTGAAGTAAACCGTGATTAAAAATTCATATTGGTTAAATCTTAAGCTCATAAGTATCACGTCTGTGAAGATGTCTACCCTTCATGCCGATATTGAAGCCGTGATGAGACACTTTCTAGAGACACAAGCATTTATTTATCATTCTCTATAAAAACGTTATCTCAAAATCTGAAGAATTCTCTACTTTTCTCTCTACTCCTCTCCCCCACATACCTCCCTCTTTAAACTCGTAAACAAAGCGAAAGTGTTTTGTTTGGTGTTATTGTTGTGATAGGCCTAGTAAGGCAAGATCCTCTTCATCAATTGAAGGTGTTCCTCTTCATATTTGGGGATTTCATTCCCCCAACACGAGTTTCAACTCCCAAACTCTAAAAAAAGTCAAAATGACTAATTTTTTGTCATTCTAAACTATACCTCTAGATAATTTGATAGTGTGATAGACTTACTAAGTCAAGTTCTCTTCATTAATTCAAGATGTTGCACTCCATGGTTCTCCTTCTTCTTTTGTCGTTGTTATTTACTTGAGATTTATTTGTTAATTTATTTTCTATATTATAGTGGATTTGTTAGAATTACCGTGAACTATCACTATCGTGATTTTACACAAGTTACACTTTGTAGCTTTTTAAAAATTATGGCAACACATTGTAATTCATAAAAAACTCATTGTGATATCAAATATGTACTTAATTTAAATCTCTTTCAAAGATGTTGAGAAAATTTTTTTAAAACAACTTGATCTAAAGAGATTTCTAAATCTAAATCTAAAAGAGTTTCTAATTGATAGCCATTTGGGTCAATTTACGTGGTTGGATTTAGTCAGAGGGATATATTTGAACAAGATTGAACATTCTTGTATCTTTTAACTTACATTGTTTACATACCGTTATTTCCCATAGTCTCCAAACAATGTTAATGGTAAAATTAATAATCAAGCCGGACCATAGCCGTCCGTGACTGCAAAATTAAATATAACAATGCCAACATTCTCCCTACACAAGTCTTATATATATGTTCATTTTCAATGTCAATCATATCTAACCAAAACATAAAAAAAGAGCAACATTACACTACATTAGTACTTCTCATTCAGTGAATTGATCAAGCAATATTATGGCTCTTTCTCGTGCTCTTTTTCTTTTTGCTCTCATTGCTACTATCTTTTCAACCATGGGTGTGGCAAAAGATTTTGTAGTTGGAGATGAACGTGGTTGGAAATTAGGGGTTGATTACCAATATTGGGCTGCAAACAAGGTCTTTCGTGTCGGGGACACACTCAGTAAGCTCATTTCATTGTTACTTTTTCTCTGCCTCATGTTTGAAAAATTAAAACTCATGATCAATTTCATTTTTATTTAACTTTCATCGGTTACTCAACCTTTTTTAATAGATTCAAAAGAGAAGATATAAGTAAGTTTAGTAATCAATATGCTTTTGTCTCTATCAATAAATATTATTTTATGGAGAGACTTATCAATAAAAGTGTGGAGGCAAAATTCTATCTTAAAACGAGTCCCTATCATTTCATCCTAAATTTTGTATCAATACAAAAATGTGGGGAATGCCCCCATTGGGATTTCTAATCTATTCTAACTAATATGACTTTATTTGACTGAAAGTAGACCAAAGAATTAAAGTCAATAGAAGTTGGATGTAATGACCAACGACCACTTCTGTTTGTTATTTTATTATCTTGGGCTCTTTTTAAAGAGAAGAATATCAATTTTACTTGCACAAAAGCTTTAATGTGAATCATAAACTTAATTTATCTTTTTAAATGTAAGGTTCTTTTGCCACCCGAAGTAAAATATACGGGTTCGTCCTAACTAATTTGTGATAAAAGAATGAATGAATTTAACTTGCAGCATTCAACTATGTTGGTGGTAAGGACAATGTGGTGAGAGTGAATGGAAGTGATTTCCAGAGTTGCTCAATTCCTTTGAGAGCACCCGTGTTAACCAGTGGACATGATACAATTTTATTGACAACCTATGGGAGAAGATGGTACATTTCAGGTGCTGCTCATCACTGCAATCTTGGCCAAAAGCTTTTCATAAATGTGCAGCCACCACAATTTGTTTGGTCTCCAGTGCCGGCCCCTGAAGCAGAACCGCCTTCAAATGCGCCATGGGCTGCTAGCGTGCAAACATCAGAGATTACTTGGTCCCCGGTACCCTCACCTGTGCCGGCCCCTGAAGCAGCAGCACCACCTTTAAATGCACCATGGGCTGCTCCCTCACCTTCAGTCTCACCCTCACCTACAGCGGCTGATGAAATAGCACCGCCTTCAAATGCACCATGGACTGCTCCCCGCCGATCCCTGCTGCCAAAGAAGCTATTCAAAATGATTCACAGAAATTTGATAGCTGTTTGAGATTGCATTAATTGATATATCATGATTCAAAGAGGGGGCTATTTTTCTAGTTACTAATAATGAACCCCTTTTTTATTATCATTAATTATAATTATTTATGTTTGCTAGATGATTTCAAATCTGATCACATAGCTGATAGTATTGTATTACTTAGAACGGGGCTGCATTCGTTTTCCTATCTAAAATAAAATCATGTGGAATTATTTGATATCTAAGAAAGTCGTGTACCGGATGCTGTTATTAATGATAATCAAAATCATTTTTTTTTAAACTGGTGGTTGGACTTAACACAATATCGACTTATGTTCTAAGGATTAATATCACTTACAAACATTTGTTTAGATTATCTCTCTGTGAAACTTTTTAACAATCTTAAAATTAATATTGGACAAAATATAATTTACTTATTAGACTCTTCTTAAGTGTGGGTATTGAAAGAAAAAAAAAAAAAACAGATTTTTGATTTTCTTTTCAATTATGTTTCGAATGAAAAGTAGACTAGTCCTCTCTAATCCACTTGGAATCCTTTTCTCTAGGCAATCCATAACATGAATTCTAATAGTCCACTTTGATACACTTGGAACTATTTTCTCTAGGCAATCCAAAACACATCCTAATCACATTCACATCCTCACAAAGTCGTGTAGGATAATGAAAAAGAATTATTTGTGGTCTACAACAAATCAGGAAAAAACAATGAGTGATGCATTAAATACTAATAATGCAGAACAAAGCTTCTATTCTTTTCTTGTGCTTGTGAAAATAATAGTAGATCATAGATTACCGTTTAAAAAAATTCATTGTGATTGATTAAAGTTAAAAATCACAACTATCACATGAGGTTGAATCAAATATTCAATTTAGATATACTTGATTCTTTTTCATTCTTTTTCATGTTTGTTGGTTCTCGTCTCGGTCTCTCATGATTTTGTCCTTTTCAACTATTTTTATTATATTGGTTTAAAAAATATTAATTTGAAGTATATGCACATGTGTCGGTTTAGGTGTATGTATAACGAAGCAAAGCATGCCGGTAAACGTTCGATGAACCATCCGGCGATCGAGCAGAATCATCATGACTTGCGACTTAAACAATGGCCACCCATTTTTATGTGTCTCTTTACATTTCTAACCCCCTCAATTTTATTTGAAGGCTAAATTAATTTAATGGTCCTCAATTAATTAGTAGTTAGTAGTTTTTATTTTAGTCTCTTAAGTCTTAAAATCCATTTTGGTTCCTCATGTTTTGTTTTGTTAGTCAAAAAATTCTTCGCTGTTAACTTTAACTTTAAATGTCTAAAATAAAACACATACAATGTTGATCCACGATATACCTTATTAATTCTTTTAATTTTGACTGGTTGATCTATTTTTATAAAATAAGTAACCGTTGGATCATGAAGTCCATCCTATCTTATGGTATACCATCAATAGCTAAAAAAATTTGCCAATTTCTTCATAAAAAAACCAGAAAATAAAAATAAAAAATAAACATAATTTTTTCATTATTCATTTTCTTTTCTTTTCATTTATCTCATTTAAAAAAAACAAAAAACAAAAAAAAAACTCAATAATTTCTCCTTCTTCATCAACACCATCAAGATCTTCATCAACATATCCAGAAAAAAAAAATCCAGAAAATTCAAACTCACATAACAAAGTATTCCTGCAAAATCCCAACTCTCAAACTCTCAATTTCCCATCCGCTTCCTGCAAAATCCCAACGACCTCTCCACACCGCCGTCACCACCACCGAACGGAGTATTTATCAAAGAAATTATCAGATCCGGTCACCAAATCCACGTCTAGGTATACCATCATTCATAAGTTTTAATTCAATGACTGCATCCCTCCATTTTTACACACAGATTCTTGTTTCCACAATTAACAAAAACCCTCAAAAACCAATTCAACGTCCTAATATACCCTAGAAGAGGAAAGTAAAAATGCAGAAAAGTTCAGAAAGAACCCTTTCATCTGAAAACCCAAAGTAAAAATCTTCACCCACATTCATAACTTTCAATTTCAACAGCCAAACAATTCATATAAACACAACAAAAGATTAGGGAAAATGGAATTCAGTACCATTCTAATGAGTAGCTACAAAATTGAATCACGTGTTGTTGTAAATTGTAGGAAGATTGAAAGAAAACTTTTCTGCAATGGTGGAGTAGTGGCTACAACGGTGGAGAGAAAGAAAACTTCTCTCTACGGTGGTTTTGGTTATATTTTAGGGGAGAGAGAGAGGAGTAAAAGAAGGAAAGAAAGATGAACATGGTGTGGTGTGTTTGTTTTGGCTTAATACATGTTTTGGTCCCTTAACTTATTTTTTGTTTTCATTTTGGTCCCCTAACTATAAAGTGTTTCAATTTGGTCCCACAAGTCTTCCTCCGTTTACTAATGTGGTCCTCTCCGTTAGTTTTTTAATGTTTAAATTTTTTTATGTGATTTTAACCATTAAATTGCATGTCCATTGTATCTAACAGTGAACCGTCATCACCTAATTTTTTACTTCACTTTTCATCATCTTCTCTCTTCTTCTTCCTCATGTCTTCATTAACTTTTTCCAGATTTTTTTTTTTCTTTTCAAAACCTAAATCCATCTATATACATAGTTATAGTTAACAATGAAGAGGTGTGAACAGAAACCAGACACAACACACACTTTATCCTTTAGGTTCTTGTTCTTTGACACTTTCATTTTAGTGCTTAAACTCTATCGCTCTGCAACTCGCCTTTTCGTCAAACCCAACAATTAACCTTCTCATGTTGCCAATTCGGGTAAACCTATAATTGAATCTCAACCTGTCAATAGATCAATGCCAGTGATTTTAATTATGTTCATCAAAATTAACATACATCATTCAAACATGGAATATCAAACCAAGTTTTGCCAACCCATTTTAGAATCGACCCACATCCATGGTTTTTGTCTTTGACAACAACAACAACAAACTCATCGAAAAATCCATGGATCTTTGATGAAATTAGAAGGGGGTTATGTGGAAGAGAATGGATTTGTGAGTGTAGAAAATGGATCTCTGATTTCTGGAAATAGAGGGTTTGTTGTTGTCACAATCAATGGATTTGGATTGATTTGGGTTGTGTTTGTTGTTGAGAAGAGAAGAGAACATATCAGAGAGAGCAAAGACAAGGACGAAGAGAAGATAGGGAAGATAGAGAGATGATGAATTTGATTTGTTTTTTTTTTGGGATTTGATGTTGTTGCTATTGTTATGTTATTGTTGTGTTTGGGTTGTTTTTTAATGAATTGGTAAAAAAATTAATCAAAAAATTTATGGGTTTGTAATGAACATTATGAACAAGTTGATGAATTTTGTGTTTTCTGAACAAGGTAATGTTGTTGTTGGTTTGGGCGTTTGAGCAACACGTTTAGTGGAGAAGAAAAAATTATGGGTTGGTATGAAAATGGAGGAAAATTTATGTTGAAGACGATTAAGAAGAGTCTGAAGAATGGAGGAAAAATTGGTTAGTAAATGGTACACTATAAGATAAGATAGAGTAGACATGCACAATCCGACGATCCTCTTTTTAACTAAAATATCAAATGGTTAAAATTAAAAAAGTTAGTAAGGCCTATGGTGGACCACCTATAATGTTGGTCCACCTTAGACATTTAGTGTTAAAAACAGACGGAAAGACCAAAATCGTAAACGGCAGAAGAGTTATGGGACTAAATTGAGACACTTTATAGTTATGGGATCAAAATGAAAACAAAAAATAAGTTAAGGACCAAAACATGTATTAAGCCGTTTGTTTTTGAAGAAAAAAAATTAAACAGTGATGGTATACCATAAGATATGATGGACTTCATGACCCAACAATTATTTTTTTATAAAAATAAATCGAACGGTTAAAATTAAAAGAATCAATAAGTTGTATAGTGGGCCAACATTGTTTGTGTTCCACTTTAGACATTTAAAGTTAGAGTTAACAGCGAAGGACTTTTTTAACGGACGGAGCAAAACAAGAAGGACTAAAATGATGATTTTAAGACTTAAAAGACCAAAATGAAAACTGATAATTAGTTGAGGAACCATTGGATTAATTTAGCTTTATTTCAAACCAAGTGTAGCATTCCTTATGGATAATATACTTTTCTACACACAAACATGGTTTTGTGTTTAAACACATTAAATACACTCTTATCTATTCACGTTAAATCTTAATTTGTTTTGGAAAAATATTGTTAAAATACAATTAAAAAGCTATCTGAATTAAATATTATGAAGAAATCTAAATTAAATATCTAAAAAAATTCATAGTTGTTACATCAAAAATTGGTTTTCTAATAATTTTTTAAAAAAAGTTAAATGAAAAGTTATCTAAAAAATTATTTTAATTTGTTTTGGAGTAACAACTATGACAAAGAGAAGGGTGATTTTGAGTTTTTTTCACTAGAATCACCTTTATGCATCTTTTTTTTCTTCCTTCTTTTCATTTAAATAAATGGTTTTTACGTCGTAGTTTCACCATCTGAATGCAATGTTGTGCTGTTCGTAGTGTTTTTAATTTTTCATCTTGTTTTTGTGTTCATTTGGATTTACTAAAATACCAGCTTCAATCAATTAAAATTCAATCGATAACTTTAGCATCAAAGTTGTAGATTCGAAAGTATAAATATTTTGATCGCTTTGATTTTATCATATTGTTTGTAAGTATTTTGTCATTGTTTATTACTAACTTTAGTATTTTGACTTTGTTCACATATTTACCTTTTACTTTTTTAACGATATCATATAGTATATGATTGTATTTGAACGAATAAATATCTTTTTGTAAAAAAATATACAATTCTTTTAAACAAGAAAGTTCAATAATTGAAAAAGTTGTGTGCCACTCACCTATCCTTGCGACAATTATGACAATAAATGTTGAATAAATAAATATTTTTATTAGATAAATAAAACGACAAATAATTATTAAAATTCACAAAAAGTCACAAACAATCAAATGAGGCCGGGTTCATCGAGAACTAAGATCTATGACTTGTAGACTTAAATAAATCCATCTAACTCATCAATTTAAACTTATTGATGCTAAGTATTTCATCCACGGTCTATCTAATGAATTATTGGACTATAAAAAATGGAAAAAAATAATAATTAGAATATAGAAAACCAAATGAAATTCATGGTATGATCCACTCCGCAGTGGATGGTCCGAATCATAGTCACGATTCACGAACCACTGAGATAATTTTAAATTCCTTTTTTTTTTAGCAAAATTTTAAATTCCTTTTGACAACAGTTATATGAACAAATGAATATTCAATAGACTTTTTGACTCGTGCGACGCATGAGTCTTTTCGACTACAATAGAGACCAATAAATAATCTTTAATTATGAGTCGATCAATAAATGCAAATTAGATTATTAAAGATACAATATTACAATCAAATGATAATAAAAAAAATTATAAAGAAAAAACATAAAAAGAATACAAAATTATATTGTTGCACAAGTCAATTTTATTTATTACTTTTATAGTTAAACATACAAAATTAATGCAATTCATGGTTCCTAACAAATTATTTAGGGTAGTTTGCATGGAAATTAGGGTAGTCCGTTTGTAAACCTATTAAATAAGTGTACAACAATTTGAAGAAAAAAATTAGGTTAAGTTGTTGCATACCTAATAAAATTAATAAATAATAAAGATAAAGATTAAAATATCTATTAAATTTTTGCTTTGAAAAATATTCACGGTTATTATAGAGAGAAATGAAAAACATATATGATGCAAATTTAGAGCCAAAATTTTATGATAGAATTGTTGCAACCTTTTAGTAGAGGGAAAAAAATAGGTTAAGACTTAACAAAATTAATAAATAAAGATTTGATTCTCTTTGTTGAAAAAATTTCATGTTTTTCCCTTTGAACCAATCTTCCACCATTCTTTTCTAGTATTTTTACTTTTTTCTTTTACAATACCATTCAAGAACCATTATTCTCATTTTGCCAATATTAGAGGAAAACAATTCCCAATAAAAGATCCTCTAAAAAAAAATTCCCAATAAAAGTTGATTAATTATTTTAAGGGTTAATAGTGCTTTCCACCCCTGTAATATAGGCTATTTTTGGTTTTCACCCCTGTAAAATTTTTGATTTGATTTGTATCCTTGTAAAACTTTTTTTTCCAGAAAACACCCCTCCCCCATCCAACTCAGCAAATTTGCTTACGTGGCGCTGATTTGACATTTTTTTCATTTTTTATTTTTTTTAACTTGCCACGTGTAAAAAATATTTCCACATCAGATTTTATTTTTAAAATATTTGAATATAAATTTAAAAAATAAAAAAAATCCAAAAAATATAAAATTATTCAGTTTTTTTTCCAAAAATTTAAAAATTCAAAAAATAATATTTAAAAACTTCAAAAAAAATATTAAGATTTTTTCCGAAATATAAAAAAACAGAAAAATAGTCATATTTGTTTCCAAAAAATATTAAAATCGAAAAAAAAATAGATTTTTTTCTCAAAAATTTAAAAAACTCAGAAAATATAATCAGATTTTTTTAAAATTAAAAAAATCTTAAAAAAATTCTAGAATTTAATTTTCAAAATAAAAAAAAGCAAATTTTCAAAATTACAAAAGAGGTCAGATTTTTTGAAAAAAAAAATTCTGATATTTTTTAAAAAATCTGTATACAAATATTGAAAAAATTCAGATTT
>Ga0209282_1001224_pt1 | contig 13886 bp, 10 predicted proteins | sample Mtrugardesep15_FD_187529 | JGI IMG/M metagenome (GOLD analysis project Ga0209282, IMG submission 187529) | Root nodule microbial communities of legume samples collected from California, USA - M. trunc garden sep15 (SPAdes) (version 2) | ecosystem: Host-associated > Plants > Roots > Nodule...
GGAGTAACAAGAAGCACTGTTTTGTATTGAGCTGAATTCTGAATGAAACTTTGTTGTGATTGCTATGTGGTGTTGCAAGTTGTCTATTTAGTTTATGTGACTTGATTTTTCAATCTGTGTTAAGGATTGATTGTGGTTCAAAAATGGCTGCTGGAACTGTGCCTGCTTCGTTTTCTAGCCTCAGGACATGTGATTCTGGTTTGGGGTTTGGGAAAAGTATTGATTTTGTGAGAGTTTCTGATTTGCAAAGAATGAAATCTTCAAGGAGGAAGGTGTCAATTATCAGGAACTCAAATCCTAGTCAGGATATTGCTGAACTTCAACCTGCATCCAAAGGAAGTCAACTTTTGGGTATGATAGTTTTTAATGCTTCAATTGTTTGTTAATGGATTAATTGTCATTCCTAATCCTAAATGCCAACTCTAATGACTAATTAGGTGTTTATGCTTATAGGTTCTGTTTGGGTAAACAACTTAATTTGTAGCTTATAGCATAACCACTTATTATAAGTCAAACTGTTTTTGTATAAGCAATAAGTTGTTTTCATAAGTTATCCTGGAGAGCTTATGGAATTAACCTGAAAACAACCTATAAACATGTCATAAGCTGTTTTCATAAGTTCTCCCAATCGGTCTCACAAATTCTTATGTCAGTAGATATGCTCAAATAAGCCAATCCAAATAGAATCATAGTGGTTATTATTAATATCAACTTGTTTAACTTTAGCCTGATCCATGGATAATATTTTGAATGTAGTTCCTAGGCAGAAGTATTGTGAATCATTGCACAAAACTGTGAGGAGGAAAACAAGGACAGTGAATGTTGGTGATGTGACTATTGGTAGTGACCATCCCATAAGAATTCAGACCATGACTACGACCGACACTAAGGATGTCGCTGGAACAGTAGAGCAGGTTAGACAGCTGTTCTTCTGCTTCTTACTGGTAGCACACGCTTCTAGCCAATTTACAATTTAGATGGTGTGTTTATTTTTCTTCTTTCTATTGGCAGGTGATGAGAATCGCAGATAAAGGAGCTGATATCGTCCGGATAACAGTTCAAGGGAAGAAAGAAGCTGATGCATGTTTTGAGATTAAAAACTCACTTGTGCAGAAAAAGTAAGCATAAATTATTGCGAGTTATATTTGACATGGTGGATGCTGTAAGTTAACATTGTTTATGTATTCATCTGCATTCTTATGTACCTATGTCCAGCTACAACATACCATTGGTGGCTGACATTCATTTTGCTCCAACTGTTGCTTTACGAGTAGCTGAATGCTTTGATAAGATTCGTGTCAACCCTGGAAATTTTGGTATGCATATCTTCATCAATTCAGTAGTCTTCTTTTATTCTCTATTGTGTTATGCTTTTTTTTCAATGTGTTTTTAAAAGTGTTATGTTGCATACTGAATCCAAATTGTTTGTGTCTCACAGCTGATAGACGAGCTCAGTTTGAAATTTTGGAGTACACAGAAGACGACTATCAGAAAGAACTTGAGCATATTGAACAGGTCAAACCACCGCCTCTTGTTTTATATCTTAAATTTTTGTCAAGGGCACACATATGTTATTTCATGAACACTTTTGTTAGGGTAACTCATCTCCCATACATGCATCCTTACTGACCTATTTTATTCTTTATAAAATTCTAGGTTTTCACACCATTAGTTGAAAAATGTAAGAAATATGGGAGAGCAATGCGCATCGGGACAAATCACGGCAGTCTTTCTGACCGTATAATGAGCTACTATGGAGATTCACCTAGGGGAATGGTCAGTCCTTTTGCCTTTTATTCTGTGACTCACCTTTTGTGCATTGAAGTGTTTGCTCTAGACATTTTGTCCATCTTACTAAGCAATGATTGGACAGGTGGAATCTGCTTTTGAATTTGCAAGGATATGCCGGAAGTTGGACTATCACAACTTTGTATTTTCTATGAAAGCAAGCAACCCTGTTGTCATGGTTCAGGCATACCGCTTACTTGTAGCCGAAATGTATGTCCAAGGATGGGATTATCCGTTACACTTGGGAGTTACCGAAGCTGGAGAAGGTGAGGATGGTAGGATGAAATCTGCAATTGGTATTGGAACTCTTCTTCAGGTATGCATGAGAATCTATTACGTATAAAAGAATGGAAATTATCATCAAGCACTTTAGTTTTGCTACAGACTCGCATGCAAGTTGATGATATGCTTTTCATCAGGATGGATTGGGCGATACGATTAGAGTTTCTCTCACAGAACCACCAGAGGAGGAGATAGATCCTTGCACAAGGTTGGCAAACCTTGGAATGAGAGCAGCTGAACTCCAGAAAGGAGTGGTATGGTTCAAAACAATGCTTCAGTTTGACATGCCTAAGCTTTCTAAAGTCTAATATCCTAAAATTTATGAACTTACTTTCATTGACACTGCTTTCATCAGGCACCTTTTGAAGAAAAGCACAGACATTACTTTGACTTCCAGCGCCGTTCTGGTCAACTGCCATTGCAAAAAGAGGTTAAAATTAAAAGTTCTGTAGAAAAATTTAACCAAATTTTCGCCTTACACAAACTCTGAATTTTCTTCCACGTTGTACTTTCCATCTTAATACAGGGCGAGGAGGTGGATTATAGAGGTACCCTCCACCGAGACGGGTCAGTTCTCATGTCAGTCTCCTTGGAGCAGTTAAAGGTATCATTTTGACATCCTCATTGTTCGCTCTTCCTTTTGTCTGACCAAATGTTCCTGTCAATATGTCTGTTTGTGTTAATATATCCTCTTTATTCCCCGATTTTTACAGACGCCGGAGCTCCTTTATAAGTCACTTGCTGCAAAGCTCATTGTTGGCATGCCATTTAAGGTTTTGGTTACTCAATCTTATTCGATTAAATGTCCTGTGGATTTAAATAACAAGTTATTTACATGGTATGCCCTGTATATTCAGGATCTGGCAACAGTAGATTCAATCTTATTGCGGGAACTTCCTCCAGTAGATGATGTTGATGCTGTAAGAAATAAGAACCTTCACTTTGGCAACCAAGTCTAAATTAGGAGCATTTATTTCTTCATCTTTTTTATCCGCAAAACCATTTCTATATTATCAAGTTATTGTGACAGTTTGAATAATTTTCTCTTTCTCTCTCTCATTCTTGGTACTATGATCAGCGGCTAGCTCTAAAAAGACTGATCGATATTAGTATGGGAGTTATAACTCCTTTGTCGGAGCAGCTAACAAAGCCATTACCAAATGCCATAGTTTTGGTAAACCTTAAGGAGCTATCTACTGGAGCTCATAAGCTTTTGCCTCAAGGTGCTACTCAATCCGCGTTGTTTTTTCCTCCTGTTTTGTATATTCATAGTAAATGTGTGATTTATATCTATTGGTTCCCTATCAGGCACACGCTTGGTTGTGTCAGTACGTGGGGATGAGCCTTCTGAAGAACTGGAAATTCTCAAAGATGTTGATGCTACTATGCTTCTCCATGACCTGCCTTATACAGAAGACAGAATTAGTAGAGTGCACGCTGCAAGGAGGTGAGAATACTTCACATGATTAATAATTTTCTGCATCAATATGGCAACATGAATCCAAGTAGTATATAAATTCTTTTTTTTCTAATCTCAACATCTTACTGGCTTCAGGTTATTCGAGTACCTATCAGACAATTCTCTAGACTTTCCTGTTATTCACCACATTCAATTTCCAAATGGGATTCACAGGTAATTTTTTAATTATGTTGAGATTAACAGGTATGTTGTACATGTGAAGCCTAATCAGCTTGTCTTACAGGGATGACTTAGTGATTGGTGCTGGTTCTCATGCTGGAGCTCTTCTGGTTGATGGGCTTGGAGACGGTCTTCTTTTAGAAGCCTCGGACAAAGATTTTGACTTTCTTAGAAATACATCTTTCAATTTGCTGCAAGGCTGCAGAATGAGAAATACAAAAACAGTATGTAGTTCAAACACATACAAATTACAATACAAAAGTTGAATTGAAAAAGAAAAAAAAAGCCGCGATATTTGCTGATATGCCTGACATTTCTTGCAGGAGTATGTCTCTTGTCCATCCTGTGGCAGAACATTGTTTGATCTTCAAGAAATAAGTGCAGAAATTAGGGAAAAGACATCGCACCTCCCAGGCGTTTCGGTAATATCACTTGGTCCTTTCCTTCATAGAACATGTTCAAAATTGTCTCTGTATACTATGCTTCGTAAATTGCATCTTTGAAATGAGAATGGTTATGTCTTTATATTATTAACTTTATGCCTCTATGTCGCATCAGATTGCAATCATGGGTTGCATTGTAAATGGTCCGGGAGAGATGGCTGATGCAGATTTTGGGTATGTGGGAGGTGCTCCTGGGAAGATTGACCTCTATGTCGGCAAGGTAACATGCTTTTTATGCTTAAGTGCAAATGTTGATTTTAAAAATGTACTTATGTTCCAAGAAAAAAATCACTATCGTTTTTTATGTTGAATAGAGTTTGACAGTAAGTTGAATGGAATTGTTACAATTGCAGACTGTGGTGAAGCGTGCAATTGCAATGGAGCAAGCAACCGATGCCTTGATCGATCTAATAAAAGAGCATGGACGTTGGGTAGACCCTCCTGTAGAGGAGTAAAAGCTACATCTCAATATTCTGATTAGCCAATGTGGTCCCGACACAAGGGAAATTGGGTTGATCCTCTATGGTGATCACTGTATTTAGTATATGTTATTGTTATGTCACCTCAGAAAATTATATTTTCATGTTTCAATATAGTTGGAAAATGCCGAAAATTTTCTTTTAACAAAGGTTAAAAATATGGGGTGGGGAATTTTTCAGCTGCATCAGTTATACAATAAGACAAGTCAAAAACAATATATTGTCCCCATCAATAATATTATATAGAGATTCTTGGAACAATCAACAATGTCAGTTATGCGATCATTTTATGTCAACCAATCTGTTAGTTATTCGGATTTCATAGTGTGAAATGCAATGTGTCCTATTGAAAAATAAATGCTAAATATGGCACTATGTTATGAAAAAAATCCGCACTGCTCATTTTATTTCGGTCTCTCTTCTTATCACATCATTAACTTATCATATCTATCAATTCACTCTCTTTCTCTTACAAGGTGTAAATTGGTTTTAGATGTTTACATATCATTTTTCAAAAAATAAAATAAAAATGAACCTTACAATAGCACTAGTATAACCTTATAAACCGATATTTATTTGTGTCATTATGTATATATTTTTTGGCTTAAATATGCATTTCATCCCTGTAATTAGGGGTCGTTTGAAATTTCATCTATAAGCTTACTAATCCTCCCATTTTGCCCCTTCAATTATTAATCATTTGAAAAATGGTCCTAATTACATCTAATTAGTAATTTCAGGGACGAAAATTCAAACGACCTATATTTACAGGGGCGAAAGATCTATTTAAGCTAACCACTTCGTCCAATCATCACTTGCCACATGGACACCACGTCGCTAATGACAGTTCACCTCAACAAAAAAACTTAATTAAGACCAAAAGTCAAATGATTAATATTTGCAAGGGCAAAATGGGAGGATTAGTAAGCTCAGAGATAAAACTTCAAACAACCCCTAATTACAAGGATGAAATACATATTTAAGCCTTTTTCTTATGAGTAAGAATCAAATTCGGTATTCTAATTTTGAGATTGGTTGGTTAAAATTTGAAGCACTATTTAACTCAATAAAATGATCTCAACCTCCAATTTGAAATCGGACGATCTAGATTAGTTACAACCGGAAATGCAATTCCCATCCAAATAATAGACCATAATATTACTCACAAAAATTGAGTTTCTTTATTACAACAAAATCGAAGAGAAAAAAGCGATGATAATATAGAAATTTGAAAAATATATTTCAATCATCACATATCAACAAGAACAAAAAGAATTTTAAAAAAAATATATGAATCAATGTATGAAAATAACGCCAAAATAAGAAAAAACTATATAGAGGAAGAGTATAATAACCTCTACGGATACAAATGAAGAAGAAGTTACATATACGGTATAGAAATACAACAATTATACGTATTTGTTTACAGAATAATATCTCTTCTTACGCCGAAATTATACTGATTTCTTCGTAGATTCTGTTGCCGTTTCTTGTACACCATTGCCGCCAACATAAGCACACTCGCTGCAACGATTATTCCGATCGCTATCCCTGCTTTCTTGCTTCCACTCATCCCTCCTTCTGTTGATGAATCCTCTGTTTTCTCATCAACGTCGATGTGGTTTAGTGGTGTTGAATCCTCCGGCGAAGGTGCCGGAGCGGAGATTGGACTTGGACTTAACGGAGACGGTGCTGGAGGCGACGAGACTAGAGGTGAACTCGCCGGAGGATGATTCGGAGCGGAGAGTGAATGAGATGGAGTGTTAGCCGGCGCCGGTGATGGAGACGGTGGTGAACCGGCGGTGACATGAAGTGAAAGAGTGAGAATAAAGAGAGAAAGAAACAATGATTTTGCATTTGCCATTGGTTGAGAAAAGAGAGAGAAAATGGAAGAAAAACGGTTAGAAATGATTCTGTGAGAAAATTCGCGGCACGAACGGGAATGTGACACGTGGAAGTGTAAAACGGCGCGTTTTACTTTACTTGATTGAAGTGAGAATGAAGTGAAGGAGTTGAAGATTAGTTCATACGGAAAAGGGTAATGCATGTGAAATGTAATGTAATGTAAATAAATTAAGAAGAGATTGAGTAATGGAAAAGATTAGGGAAAACGATAATTGTGCATTTGAATAGGTAGTTCACTTTTCATGCAATTGAAGAAAGAATTTTATATTTTCTATGGGTAATTTAAAATGTAATGCATGTAACCATATGGTTAATATTATGAAACAAGAGAAAAATAACCTCGTCGTTTCTTATTTACCAAACGCCAAGTTGTTTTGAACTATGAATAATGCCAAGCTATCATGCAGGGCATAGAATGAGATATGAAAATCTCGACGTTAGCTTAGCTAGATTACTTGGGACAATGCATTCTACATCTAGGGGTTGGACTCAAATATCGGATACTTTATTTATTCATTTTAAAAAAAATAAATTTCTAACAACTAAATTATTTAAAAAAAAAATGAAAACAAAATTTGTAACATTACATCCTCAACATATGTGTGTCTGACTTTCAATATCAACACAGCATAAAGGAAAAAAATTAATTTGTTATTATTATTATTATTATTATTATTATTATTATTATTATTATTATTATTATTATTATTATTATTATTATTATTATTATTATTATTATTATTATTATTATTATTTATCTTTATGGATAGTTTTATTTTTGGCTAAGTGGTGTTTGCTATATTTGTTTTTGTTGTACGCCCTTTGGGGGTTGTCACTTGTCACTGGAAAGTGACTTGCAAGCCCTTACATTCCTTTTGATTACTGACCTTTGTAATTTTAATATCTTGCGGTGTGATTGTCAATTTGGAAAACCTTTGTTAAGCATATAAGCTAATTAAGGAGGTGGAATTTCCTTTTAGTAATTGTTAACCATCACAAGTTTCGGTGGAACTAGAGTCGGATTCTTTATTAAAGATTTTTCAGTTCAAGTCTTGTGGATAGGAAAAAAAATATTGTTGAAAAGAAAGACCTCATTAAAAGTGATCAACAAGGTTCTTGAAGAAAGATTAGTCATTATCAAAATTGATTAATACTTTGCAACGATAAAAAAAATATAAATATTTAAAACCATTGGCGACCATCATGCCTTAAACCTATTTTACTTCTGTTGTTCTTTGGAGTGGGACATTCAACAGATGAATCAAATCAAGTCCAGTGTTGTATGATTTTATGTAATTTGCTCCTCCCTTTTACATCAAACTCTTGGGTTGTGTCGACTACGAGAGATCAATGCAGTTGCTCACACTTTAACCATGGTGGCTGCAAACACAACTTGATATCACGTTTTTATGACATCTCGCATTATATTATTCAATATTGTGCAACCCAAACTTTTCATTATACAAAAATTAGTACCTTTTGTCACAATCAATATCGTCATCTATTTGGAAAAAAATAGCATCAAAATGTTCAAGTTGTTGGTTCAAGAGTTGAAATCCTCTCCATTTCGTTTTGATTCAGAGGGACTGTAAGATATTTGGTCATGCAGGGATAAAAAGTTTTGAAATGGGCAAATGATTTGTAGAATGGAAAAGAAGTTATACGACGTGAGTATAGTTTATTATTATATGCGAGGAGGATTAAACTAAATACCCGAAATAAATGGGGATATTTTTTATTAAAGCCTCACCCCAAAATTCTAAATACTCATGAGTTTAATAATACATAGTTGCCTTGCATTTGTCCACCTTTTCCTCCCTCCTTTACCTCTTTTATAGGCTTGGGGAGAGAAGAATTAGTGTTTGTTCTCTATAAGTCACTATGTCAGAATCAATCTGATCATAGAAGTATAAATAGAAACATATCTTAACTCTTCATAGCTCATCCTTGACATCACTATTGCTACTTTGGTTCTCTTTGGCATCAGAACTCTCCTTGGCATCAGAGCTCTCTGATTTAGGAGTTGAGGCTGGTTTCTGGAGCTTGAATGGGATTGATGCATGCTGCTTGAGGAACTTGTAAAAGGCTACCACAGTACGATCTGTCTCAACAGTAATCTGCAAACACAATAAAGCAGTTATAAATGTCAATCACCTAATGATAAAACCATATGCAGATCACTCTCGCACACACACGGGAGCATATTTATATTTAACAGCTGAATTGATAAAAATATGTACTGTTGCTTAATATTCACTTACAGGATCAAAACTTTTGTTTCCTGCTGGGAAGAAGAGAAGAGTGGGGAATCCATCAGACTGCAAAGTGAACATAAATCAAGATTGATCAAAAGTTATTGGATGTAGGATAAAAAATTCAAAAGTTAGCATAAGTTGTACCAAATATCGTTACAATAACAGCATATACCCATATGCTAGCAATTTCTAGTTTGAATTTGGGTTTACCTTTGCCCTGGGATGCTCATTTTGTGTTCCATCCATCTTGGCTATTACAAGAGAGTCAATACTGCGAAGGTGTTTTGCAAGCTTGTTGTATATCGGCTCCAAATGTTGGCAATGGCCACACCAGGGAGCATATATCTGATATTCCAACAACCATTAAATTACCAATACAAGATGCAGATCTTTAGATGCAAACATAACTGGTAAATTAGAGGGTCAAAGTTGTACCTCAAGGAGAACATCCTTCGACTCATCCAAGACAATTTCATCAAAATTGTTCCCAACAACTATTTTCACGTCACCATCATTCTGTCGCCAAGTTAACAAACATGTTAGACACGAAACACCAAGTTAACAAAACATAATTGATGGCTGCCAAATCAAATAGCTTACACTTTCAGGAATTGGATCTGACTTGAAAAAAGGCTTTAGCTTGTCTTCAAGGAAATCTTCCCCAAATGCCTGAGATAAAATGAAGATTTGAAATTGTCAAAAACTACTTTAAAACCTCATTAAATGAAATAAAAAGGCAATCATACACATTCCGTAACATGGTAGCAAAACTAACAGAGTCCAAGGCAAGGGAAAAAAGAGTACCTTAATTTTGTCAACAGTCACCTCTCCTTCAAACACAAATTTTCTTCCATCATCGTTACCGGTGTATGCAAGTACCTGCATTGGAAACTCCACAGGTTACACAAATATACTTCCAAGTTATTCAAAAGATGTAATATGTTAAATATATGAATTTCATTTAAATAAAATTGAAAAAAGGGAAAAAGAAATAATTACTTGTGGAGCAGTCCCGCTAATACCGAAGTAATCTGAAACAGGCTTTCCAACATCTTCGTTATCAGTTTCCACAAGCACAAAGATCAACTGCAATGGATTAGTGCACATGGATAAATCACTCATTCTCAAAAACATAAGTACCCTTCTGAAGGAAGAGCTGGATCAATGCTATGACATTTTTATTTATCAGTAAAATGTAGCAACTAGCAAACACACTCAATTCTCATGATTTTGTAAACAGAGGCACGGTCAACAGATTCAATACTTATAAACCACTAAGAAGTACACTACACCTGAATTCTTGTGGAAAGCAAGGAATTCTATTTTATACGCAATGCTTGACGTATAAAAATTTGTCTAGACCCAGAAAATGACAAGATGAAAGTAATAATTAGTCGCGTCTATGAAAATATACCTTTCCCTTGAAAGACTTTGATGCTTCCTGAAATACTGGGAGCAATTTCTCTGAATCATTTGAAGTCACAAATAGCAACACCTGAAAAAGAAGTTTCAAACATGTAACAATCTTTGAAGAACGTTGTGATAGCATTTTTCAAGAACAATTTGCTAATAAGATTATATTATAATAAGATACATCTAAAAAATAATTACCTGTTTCTTGATTGGATTTTCAAAGATTGTTGGAGCATTTTCTCTTGTAAAAACTGTTACCAGAGGGATCTTGTTGGAGGAGACAAAGTCTACTATTGCAGACTTATCGAATTTTCCATCTGTAGAGACATGGTGAACATTACATCAAATTAGCACGTTAAAACAAAACAAAAAAGAAAATACAGATATAAGAATGAGAAATTAAACAAACCAAAATGGTTTAGCTTTTCCTCCTCTGTCTTGACAAGGATCAACGCAGGGCGTTTGACATTAGTGTCAATATTGAAAAGCTTTGCAACTTCAGGATCCACAGTCTGGTAAAAATTGACATCATCCTCAAGACGTGACGCCGCAGCTAGCTCCTCACTCTCAGGACCCTACATATTGTGCATGACAGGATTAGTGACACACAACAATCAACAGTATCATTCACTCGATAAAATCAAATCAACAATGACAAAAAGCTTTAATCGTCAGCTTCATCGGAAAACAAATTTGTTAATTGATCATGAAATAAAACAATTAAGCAACACATCTTACTACAAGAAAATTAGCTAATCATAACGAATAGGAAAATGATTAAAGCCACGAAAGAATCAACCCACTAAAACAGCAAAGCTTTAAATTTGTATGCGCAACCATCCGTGAATTCCGCCAAGTCCGAAAATTAAACTTTCTTCCTTAATTAACACAACGGCACGTAAGTATTCTTCGAATTCGTGGTATTTAGAAGTTCTCTAACAAATATCATACGCAAACATCAATCAAAGAAACCACTTAAAATCAACATATAACCTCCGTAGCACCGACACTTCTGTTCGAATGCGTGTTCAACATGTGTCACTGTTGACACTGACACAGAAACACGACCGAAACACATTTTACTACATTCAATTATGTCATTTTCACAAATTATTACCAAAGTCGATGAGTCAGTGTCGTGTCCGTGCTTCATAACATATAACTTAAGAACCAAGAAACAAAGCTACACTTCTTATTACTAAACAAACTTAATCTAATCATATTCAATCAACAATCTAACAAACCATTTAAAACCAACATTTAACTTAAAAAAAACAAAACTAATAAAGAAAAATGAAGCTTTTACTTACAAATAAAGAATTGAGAAAACCCAAAACAACTTTGGTTTCAGAAGACAAAATTGTTTTAGCATCATCCAATGAAGTAATGTTATGAATACCAGGTCCAGTCTTCTTCTTAATCCATGTCACAATAGCTTCTCTGCATCACAATCAAACAAAAAAAAAACATTTTCAGACCCAATAAAATTGAATAAAAATTCAATAATTGAAAGCGAAAATTGAAATATCAAATATTAAAGATTAATACTTTGTTCGTTGACCAGTGTAAGTCTTATGAACACCATCAATGAAGAAAAGAATAGTAGGAAAACCCTGAACATCAAATTTCTGAGCAACTTCATTCTCTTCAGTTGCATCAAGTTTCGCTAAAATGATATTTTCACTCTTTAATTCCGTCGCAGCGGCGGCGTATTCGGGTGCTAATGCTTGACAATGACCACACCATGGAGCGTAGAATTCAACTAAAACGAATCGGTTTTTGTTGACTACGTCAGTGAAGTTTGTATCATTCAAAACGACGACGTCTTTTTCGTCGAATTCAGGCGCTTGATGAATTTCTGAATCTTCGTAACCGGAGAAGTCTTCTTCGAGATCGGAGTCGGCATCGTGATGGTGGTGGTGTGAGGTGGTGGTTTCACCAGCTTCTGGTTCGTCGAGGAAACTGAGATCTTCATCGGTGTCTTCTTCGCATAGAATGTGAGTGAAGGAGGAGAAGAAGAGAAGGGTTGTGAGAGAAAGGAGAATGAGAAATCTCATTTTGGGAATGAAATTTGAAGAGAAACGAAATGAAGAGAGAAACAGAGGAAGAGAAAGAAAGAGAGATCTGTGATGAAATGGGTATGACTGTGATGTGAGAATGGGTTGACTTTTTAAACTGTACAGTGTAAATGGAATGGACCTACCTTACGATGTCGTTTTACCAATTCATTTCAATTTCCATTTCCAATAAAATCCTTTCTTATTTTTTCATTAATTTATATATTTTTTTTGGTAAGAATGATAAGCAATAATAAACACAGTCAAAACCATAATTTCCCTAAAAAAAAGTTAAAACCATAATTTAATTACTAGTCTTTGAACTTGTGTGATGCACCGGTAAGCATGACAATAGGGCGGATGGGGACATGTTTTATCTTCTCTGTCCTGATATCTTACTCCTATATATTTATTTGTTACCTACCCATATTCAGCGGGGATGAAAAATTGAATCTCATCCTCGTCCCCGACGGGTTCAGGTATCTCCGTCTCATCCTTATCCTCATACAAGATAATTTTTTTAATAAAAATAAAAGTATTTTTTAGCCCCGAACACAATGTTATAACACATTATCTTGAAAAGAGATGTTGGTGATCGATGACCATGGCGAAGGACAAGAAAGAGGCCGAGAGTATGAGGCATGAAAGGAGAAAAGAGAGAACTATGATAAATGACTGTCATCTGAAAGACCGAGACTATGACGGTGTAAGTGAAATGATTTAAGATTTGAGTTTTTATTTATATAAAAGGGATAATAAATTGATTTTCTACATTCGGGATGAGTTTGGATATGGGTTTAGTTTGGGTACTTATATCCCCGTTACCCGTCCCGTACACGTGTTTTAAAATCGGGGAAAATTCAAACCCATACCCAAACCCAATCAAGCGGGGAAAACCCGTCAAATTGAGTTTGGTTCGAACGAGTACCGCAGGTATGAGTTTTGTTGTCACGCCTATGCACAAGAAGTTAATTATGTCATTGACTAATAAATCTGGTAATTGAGCATAAAATAATAGTTGTATTTTTTTGTGTGAATATACTATATAGAAAATAATTTCTATACATAATTTTATGTAAAACTTTTATATTTTTCAACTATGCATAAAATAAAATCACACTATAATGTTATATTCTATGTTGAACATTAAAATATTTAGTGGTGTGATTTGATCGGATACATATGTAAAATGTTTTAAAATGAAAATGTTTCATTTTAAAAATTAAATGTATATTTGGTTTTACGGTAACAAGAATTGCTTTTGAATGAATTGTTTTTGTTAAATTGATTTTCCCTAAAAAAGATGCAGTTAAAGTGAGTTATGTTTGATCATTTATGTAAAAATGGGTCGAGTTTTAAACGTTTTGAATTATGAAGACATAATTATAAGTATTGCATATGAAAATATTATAATCTTGTTAGGTTGTTAAAGTTGGTACACGTTTTTTAATCAAAGGGGAAAGAGCCAAAATTGAGGAAGATTTAAGTAGTTTATTAGGTTGTTAGGGGTCGTTTGGTGCACAAGATAAGAAGACAGGATATGATAAAAGTATCATATCCTGGTTTAATCTGTTGTTTGGTGCGCTAAAATGAAATGATAACTTAAACCTATTTCTAATCATATC
>Ga0209282_1001225_pt1 | contig 13880 bp, 6 predicted proteins | sample Mtrugardesep15_FD_187529 | JGI IMG/M metagenome (GOLD analysis project Ga0209282, IMG submission 187529) | Root nodule microbial communities of legume samples collected from California, USA - M. trunc garden sep15 (SPAdes) (version 2) | ecosystem: Host-associated > Plants > Roots > Nodule...
AAAAAAAAAAAAAAAAAAAAATATATATATATATATATATATATATATATATATATATATATATATATATATATATATATATGTTTTGATGATGCAGTCCTTATCGATGCCATGGTAGTTGTGAAAGTTATGTTGTCATTAGAGTTGAACTAAATCATTTTGATGTTTTTTCTCTTCCAATATGTAACTCTATTAAGTAGCTTAATTTGTTTGATATATTGATGATAATCTGTTCCTCTGTGTACGTTTACATTTACCCTTTGGATTTGTTATTTTTATACTATCTGGTGAAGAAAAGAAAATGATTAGTCTTTCTAAATGTTCTTTTTCTCAATGTGGAAAATTGTTATTTTGGTTGGTCAATGTTATTAATGGATAATGTAGGGGTTTGGCCTAATTCTAGATATTTTGTGCTCCATTATATCCACATAATTATATGTTCTATATTGTCTGAGAGGTTGGGACCACTAAATTGTGATATTAAGTTTACATGGGAAATTGCAATGTAATTTCCTTAAAAGACATTGAAATGACCAGGTTTTGTATCTGGTTATTATGACTGTTATAAGTTAGACTATTGGTCTATCTTGTATCAAATATCATCTACTGGTTTGGCTAGGATGTGATTATGTTTTGGTGGAGTACGGGCTGTTAACACTGACACTTCATATTGGAGGTGTTTCCGGTGTCCGACAACGACATGACACCGACACATGTTACATTCAATTATTCCATATTCTCAAATTATTACTGGTGTCGACGTGTTAGTGTCTTTGTCATGTCTAGTGTCCGTGTTTATGTTTTCCATATTCTCAATTACTTCCATATTCTTTGTTGTTGATCTGTAATTTTCCTAACCAAAAAGTAGGATAGGTCACTGTTTTGGGCTAACTGAGTGGGCTCCATAAGATGCCTCTTTGGTGTTGAATAGTATACATGGAATTGCCCTTAAGATTCCCTTGTTTGTGGAAGGGCATGATGATTGAATATGACTATGTTGTGGAAGGGCATGATGATTGAATATGACTATGGTGTTTGTCTTTATATTCCTTAGTAATTTAGTATTACATTGTTTTACAGCACTATGGCATTACCTAACATGTTTCTATTGCCGAATAATTTTGGCAGCCTGGTCCAAGGGAGAATCTCCTTCAATGCTTTATAAAGCGCAATCGGTCCACTCAAACATATTATTTGTTTCTCAGTTTAACTAGTTGTGAGTATACAATTAATCTTTGGTTGATTTCTTTCTATTAAAAACTCAGTTTATTTGTTTCCTTTTTGAGATCTAAACCTTCCTTTTGGTCATTGCTTCTTTAATTTAGCGCTAGGTGATGATGGGAAGTTCCTTCTGGCTGCACGCAAATGTAGACGTCCTACATGCACAGATTATATCATCTCTCTAGACGCAAATGAAATGTCCAGGGGAAGCAACAACTATGTTGGGAAATTGAGGTGAGCTGATAACTAATAAGATATAATTACCATTATTGTTTTACACTTTTGCTGTTTATCAGTGTGGCGACTTATACCTTCTTTTTTTTTTTAACTCTTCCTTAAGATCAAATTTCCTCGGAACAAAGTTCACAATCTATGACGGCCAGCCACCTCATGCAGGAGCAAAATTTACTAAAAGTCGTTCTACCAGGTTGGTGAATCTAAAGCAGGTTTCACCGAAGGTCCCAACAGGCAACTATCCAGTGGCTCACATCTCATATGAATTAAATGTGCTAGGCTCTAGGTAAGCTTTGCATATCTCAATAGTGTATGCACATTATATAATGAATTCAATTTATATGCACTGTCAGTGTACAAATGTTTTACACTGTCAATCAATCATAATCATCATATCATTAAAAATGCCTTACTTTAATCACAACGATCGGTAAAGTCACACGGATGATGGGTTGTGATTTGTTGACAGCGTAAAACTTTACATTGACAATTATCAATGTTAAGCTCTTACATAATAAAGAAATAGCTGTTATACTATAATTGTCATTGATAGTTTTTTACTTGCATCCATACTTTTATTTTGTTCGACAATACTGTTGTCTATCCAAAGCGTTACCCGTAGAGAACTATTCTCACCATCTATATATTGCAAGCAGGGGGCCAAGGAGAATGCATTGTGTCATGGATTCCATTCCATCCTCTTCAATCGAACCAGGTGGCGTAGCTCCTACACAAACTGAGTTTTCTCTAAACAACATAGAAATGTTTCCCTTGTTTCCTTTTTTCCGATCAAAATCAAATCGTGTGGTAGAGAACTCTCTATCCGGACCTCTTGTTGGTGATAAAAAAGATGGTATGCTTGCGTTGAAAAACAAGGCTCCGAGGTGGCATGAGCAGCTGCAGTGTTGGTGCTTGAACTTTCATGGACGGGTGACAATTGCCTCGGTTAAAAACTTTCAGCTGGTGGCTTCCGCAGAAAATGGAACAGCTGGACCGGAACATGATAAGATTATTCTGCAATTTGGAAAAGTTGGGAAAGATTTGTTTACAATGGATTTCCGATACCCTATTTCGGCGTTTCAGGCATTTGCAATCTGCCTCAGCAGCTTTGATACCAAGATTGCTTGTGAATAAGAGCATGTTTAAACAGGTATTCATTGAGACCAACTGTGTTAAAAATTGATTAATACTGGCTTTTGCAGAAAATTCGTTGGTTGATCACTGAGCAAATACATTTTGGTTTGGCAAATTGTGTCACTATGTGGCAATGGTATATATTATTAATTTTCTGGGGTGGTAGCTTTAGGTAGTGTTTGGAATAAAACAATTTGTTTTATTTGGTTCTATCTTTTTTATTAAAATAAAAAAAAGCATCTCTTTTTGTAATCTTATGCTTGTTTTAGTCTAGTATTGATTTTTAGTGTACACCAAATATAAAATAGCACTAATGTATTCGTTTCTGTCCTATTTTAGTCTGTCTACCAAACATAACCTTATAGTTTATACCAAACCCTTTTCTGGTATTTATAATGGCTGCTACTTTCATTTGAGCAACAACAATTAAGCCTTATCCCATCGGGTAGGGTCTGCTACATGAACCAAACAATGTCATAATGTTCTAACATACATAATGTATTAATGTCTGCAACTAAACAATTGACCTTTAAATCTTTCTTAATAGTCTGGAGGTAGTTTTTCCTATTATTTGTTTGCTGCCCGTGAGGATAAACAGTGGGAGGATAACTTAGAAATTTAGGATTTGGATTTGTTGTTGTCAGCAATTCCATGCAGTCAGCACGTTGGTCGCCATTAGATTGAGATCAGATGGTCCCAATTCCGCTGCATATTTTGATTATAAAAAAACTGAAATTCCGATCGTGAGATTTCGATTGTCAGATTTCAATTCAACGACCAACGACATGCTGACTGCATGAATGTGTGGAATTATTGACTTCAACAAATCTAAATCTGAAAACTGAACTATTCCATCCATAAGATTGTACCTGTTATCTCAGTTACTTTGTTTAAAAATTGCAACAAGAAATGTAAATTATCAGTTTATCTAATGAGAATGTTTGGTTCAATTTTAATGTCAGGTTCAATCCAGATTAGATCACAATCTGAGAAATATGTTTGAATGTCACTTGGTGGGAAGAAATCCAATGAGAAGTATTTATGAAGATGATTGGATGGTGTTCTACTGAATCCATAAAAAGGTGCTGCACATATGAGTTTTCAGTTAGTTTCTGGAATCAGCATTCATAGAATGAAAGTGTAATGTTACTTGTCTTCATTCGTGTAAATTATTCCCCTTGTGCTGTACATAAATTCTTTTCCCCCCAATTTTTCTTCGCTTTTTAACAATTTGATTTTCATTTGGTTGTTTATATTATGCAATATAGTAGTTATGTACTCACAATAACATAATAACGGTGTTACAAAGTTGTCTTTCAAAATCAGCAACAAATTGGTTCCATTGTGTAGAGTATGTCACAAGGAATATGAATTAGACCTAGATTAATAATAAGACGTAACATGTAACTGAGTTGGTTTATGTCTCAAATTTATTTTTGACTACACAATCAATCAAAGTTTGCGTTGCGATTCATACACCACCTTGAATGAACATGAAAATAATCAGAAGTGTTTAATTAAGCTTACCCTTTTAATAATGAAGTCCAGCAATTTTTACACTATATAAAGAACAAACATTAGTTAACATTGATAAAATATTGCCGTACTCATTTCATCATATAACTGTTAACTTCCTTTTAAACGGTCAATTTTCACACAACCAATCTAGTTATTATAGTAGAAAAATAATAAACACAATAGCAACATAAAGTATTTAGATGAATCTTAATTCCTATCTAGAACGATATTCGTATAGAACATAAGAATGATGACAAACATTAAAACCCACGCAATATGAATATGACCAAACTAAAGAAGCATACATGGTACTAAAGAATAAATTAGAGAATTAGTGTAAACCTTGATAATAATCTTCTAAGAAAAATAGAGTAGTGCTTGTAACACACTCTTTCAAATATCGTCTGTCTAATATGTTGGGATTCAAGAATTTTAACATAGAAGAGAGAGTATGTTGCTAAAATTTCAAAAATAAAAATAAAATACCAAGGGTCCCTCTTTCCAAGCACTCAAAATAGTTATTTTATTTTCAGCATAAAAATTATTTTTTTAACAAATTAATAATTGATAAAAAGCTCACACACAATCAAAAATGAATTTTTATAATCTTAAACAAATGGGCCAAAATCAATTATTAATATTTCCTTCTTCGTTTCAAAATAGAACTTTGTGAAAGAAAGTTTGTAAAATTGAAAATATTACCTAAATTTTTGTATAGAAAACCTTACTTGACTTATAATTTACTCCAAATTGGTGTAAATACTTCAAAAGTAATAATACTCCATCTGTTTTTTTTTTTTTTTTTTTTTTTTTTTTTTTTTTTGTTTTTTTTTTTTTTTTTTTTTTTTTTTTTCATCTTTCGGTGTTTTAGGTTTTTGCTTCAAAGTTGAGTATGTCCTACAACTACAAGACCACAAATTCAATACGTAACGAATGATTTAATTTTTTTGGGTCAAGAATGAATTATTTATTTTAAATATCGTAGATGTGATTAAGATATATTAACATTTCCATCAACAATCCTCTAAAAAAACATTTCCATCAACAAAAAAAGATATGTTAACATCCAATTTTTATGTGCTTGTCATAGTGAAATATTACTTAGCTCTAATTGAACTGAAAACCATCAACGATTGTTAATGGAATGAGTATTGATTTGAAGTTTTGGATCTCAAAAGAACACTAAATAAAAAATTATTCAAATGACATAATAACAAATAATATTAAATATAGTTGGAACATCATTATAGAGAATAGTGGGAAAAAAAATGTATGAAAATTTACGAAACAATCGATGATAATAACAACCAAAGATAAATGAGAATATTTTAATAAGTCTTTTTTTTTGTCAAGATTTTAATAAGTCTTTAATCACTATAAATATCTTAAATTTCACTTAAATTTTATTTTTTGTCCCTTTAAAATTTTATAGCAAATTTTGGTCTTCACCACTTTTTAATGCATTTTTAATTATCTTAAGCAAATTTTAATCCCCTAAATTTTAATGCATTTTCACATAGATGTTTAAAATATTATAACAACATCTACAAAAATTAGATTTTTTTTAGTGAAATATAAATTTTTAAACGTTAAAAACTTAAAATTCATATTTAATTCATTCATTGTTAAACAAAATTAAAATTTTGCAAGGGATATTTCTATAGTGTTCTAAACATAACTGCAAAAAATAATTCAAAATTTTAAAGGATTTATGTCGGTTTTCAAAAAATTGTGACGGAAAACACTTGAGGTCCAAAACTTGCTGAAATTTTTAAGAGGAATTAAAAAACGAAGGTTCAGGTATTTATAGGGATAAAAACTTATTTAACCCTTTAATCTAAATTTTGACAAATGATTTACTAATCTACATCCTACAATCTTAAACATATGAAACATGGGGAGTATGAGATAAAAATGTTCAACACAAGATCAAAAAGGACTAATAGTCCATATGGTTTAGATTCCTCTCACCATCATATCATATCATATGAATAACAAAAGCAACTCATTTAATTTGTTCCTTAGACGTAGCCTTAAGAGGCCTTGCAATTGCAATATGAAACAAACATATACTAAAATGTCATCTGCCACAAATCCTCAGCTACATTACAATGAATAATGTACTGTAACTCTGAGGTTGAAACAGAAATATGCATCCTCATTTTGTACTTAATTATTACTTACAACACAACTACTAATTGTTATATACACAATTATCATTACAAGTTTACAGCACTTTCATGTCTTAGGCTGCTTGCATGCTCACACTTGACTCTTGGCTCATAACCGCAGATTCGACGCCTTCTTCCTCCTCGGTAGGGAGATCATCTAAATGAAGTTTTGGTTGATTAAGGCTCCGAACTAACTCAGTGAACGAAGGAAAATGCTCAGGAGAAAAGAAATATGCTCCCATTCTCTGATATGAGAACAAGTCAAGCACATTATCTCCTGATAAGTTCTTCTTCATTTGTTCAAATCCGCCCGGAACACCAAACTCTGAGGAGTTTTGACCTGAAACACTCACACCATGGTTTCTGAAAGTCGTCATAGTTTGTGAAAGTAGCAACTCGGGACTTGATTGAGTTTCATTCGGTTGATTTGCATCTGAAAGGTCCATTCCAGGTAATATGATTTTGCATGAGTTTTTAGCAAACATCTGTGCCACTTGTTCATAACCATCTAGGTTGGCTGTGTTATAGAACCCTGCTGTTAGCTCAGACGGATGCGATCGAGTTCCATACCAAGAGTGCATAAGTGGAATTTTTCCGTATATTGAAATCCCGGTGTCGCCAAAAGTAGAAGATGCTAACGAAAGGAGGGAATCTCCATGTGCTATGAGCTGAGAAGAATACCATGAAAGGAAGAAGTCCCCATATGAAGACTCCCAAGAACCACCATCCTTGAAGAAGCTGTTGGAGTATGGTGATTGGTCGTAGGTAGGCACATCGTGTGGACCGCCAAGCCCCCATAAAGGATTTCCAGATGATTCAGCTTGCTGTTTGAGTAAACTTAGCATGTTTTGATCATAACATTGGAATTCCCCAACTCCTTGAGTTTTACCGTTACTCGGTAGCTCGTGATGAGATGGATATCGAAGCTCGCCGTCTGGTCCTAAACCCATGGAAATACCCTACAAAGCAATATGGCAAAATAAGACATTGTCCACAATATTTAAGCAATCCTTATATAAACAACTTAATTCAACGCTTATGTTAGCTTATCATATAAATGCTTATGCATGAGCTGTTTTTATAGAAAAATAAAATAAAGTCAATTTGTTTTCATTTAAACTGTTTTCATAAGTTATTTTTGAGAGCTTATAGAAATAATCTCAAAACAGCGTATGGAAATGCCGTAAGTTGTTTCCATAAGCTCTCCAAAACAGTCTGACAAGAGCTTATGCTACTAGTTGAACTCAATTAAGTCAATCCAAACAGGCCTTTACAAATCTTAGTTGTGAAAAAGTGGATGTTATTGTTAGCTCGTATAATTGGTCCTGTGATATAAAATTCGTACCGTGATTGTAGACTTCATGAATGGAGAGAATTTAGACTTGAAGCTCTCACAAAAACTCTGATATACTTGGACTGGAGTCTTTCCATTAAGAACAGGAAGATTATCGACCGCAAGCGACATACATTCTTTGTAACCCTGTCCTGACCGATCCGTAAAGAAAATACTCGGTTGCGATTCACCAATCTCAGATACCCATTTAGGTAAAGGGATATTTGGTTTTTTAGAGCCATGAAAGCAAAGAGAAACATGAAGCTTGAGACCCACTTTCTGAATCATCTCAGCAATAGCAAGATAGCCTGACCAATCATATTTTCCCATGGCTTCTTTCTCAACAATACCCCACCAAATAGGTAGCTCAACACCTTCTACTCCTAATAGTTTCAAAGCTTTAAGCCCTGCTGCAATTGCTTTAGAATGGTTTATTGAATTGCAGTCATGAGAAACTGTATCTAAGGGCAGTCCCACAAATAATCTTACACCATCTGCCTGAAAATATACATATTTAATCATGTTAGTTACTTTTCAATGCTTTGAAACTAATTTTATTTTATATTACAAAATTTAATTTATTTGGCCACCCCAAGTGCACAACATGTAACATGAATGCATTAGATGTGAATTTGAATGATGCAGAACAATAAACATATTCAAAGATAGAAGTAGTACAGTTCATTAAATTTAATATTTCATTAATTAAACCCCTTTCAGATCTTAACATATGCATGTCATCAAGGTTTTCAATTTTCATTCATCAACTAGTTATGTTAGCAAAGAATAAAAGTATATAAACCTCATAATTGATCTTTAACATGAACAAAACTTCACAAGCAAAATATCTAGTTGCCAAAATTCACTAAAAAATATCTACTTAAAATCACAAGCTAAAAAAATAAAAGTGTTGACTTCATTATTTATCTTAAGTCTTAACCATATAAAATAAATGAAGAATTCAACATATTAATTTAAACATCCTTGATAAATTCATTCAATTTCAACTATTCAAGCTAAAAAATATAAATTTCCAATCAAATCAAATATAAAAATAAAATAATATTCATCAATTATTTCCTTCCAAGTCAAATTCAAATTCAAAAAACAATATTCTGTTCATACTTTTCTCACCAACCAAAAAGCAACAGTCAAATATTAACAAAAAAAAACACAAACATAAAAAATAAAAAATAAAAAAAAGGTAAAAGAAGAAAGAAAACACACCTGCTTGGATCTTGTTCTAGATCCAGAAGTCTTGTTCTTCATCTCTCTAACAGGTTCAGCATGAATAGCTTTCAAACCTATTCCACCACCTTTCTTCAACCTTAAATTCTGACCAAAACAAACACCACCCTTTGAAAATCTACAATTATTCTTCAAAATAACATAACCAAGTTCTCTACAAGCAAAATCAGTTCTTCCAAACTTCACTTGAGAGCTACCAATAACAGAAATTTCCATGGCAAAGATGAAAAATTGTTCACAAAAATAATCAAAATTTGAAACTTTTTAGAATACCCAAAAGAGGATTCCAAGAGAATAAGTAAAGAGAAAAAATGGGTTGGATTAAAAAAGTGATTTTGAAGTTGATGAGTGAGGGAAATGGATTATGGTATATATAAGGAGGTGGAGCCTCAAACGCGCTTTTTCTTTTGTGTGGCCAAAGAGAAACAATAGCGTACAAAACCAGGGGACACGTGTCGACTTTGTAGCAATTCAGCCGCAGAATTATGTTTTTTTAAATAAAAAAACATGAAATTATTGAGGACCAAACAATCATCATAGGTTCATAATTTACAAAATATAAGTAATTTTTTTAATAAATAATGGAATTATAGAGGACCAACACAATCATGATAGGTTCATAATTTTCAGAAAATATAAATTAAAAACCATACAGCCAATAATTAAATGGCATCTGGATGAGTTGGTCATGACCACCATAAGGTTAACATATGTACTATAGACTAGTATTGTTATGAATAATTCTCCATAATATTTAAATTAATTGATATTTTTTTTAGTGTTTGATACGTGCAAAATATAAGTGATTAGTCTCTCAATTGATTATAAATGAATAAAATATTGAATTTATAAGAGAAATTTTTCATACTCAACGACTTAATGTTTTGAGTTGAGATGTGATATTTTTCTCTCTTGTGTTCTGACTTATTGATTTTTTGTTACTCTCAACACTTTTCTAGAGTGTTAACAAGTGGTATCATAGTCTTGGTAAGACTTTGGAAAATAGGAGTTAATCCTGATGAATCTTTCTAGGATATAGTTAGATGACATATTTTGTTGGTTAAATAGGATTTTGAGACTCACACTTAAAAATGAGATTTTTAGTTACAAATGTTAGTAGTTAGCTCCACATGTATTGGATTATGCATGCGCAAAATATTTGATATATAAGTGATGCGATCCACGTACCAAATACTTAAATTTTGTAGGCGAAGATTAATTTATACGTCATTTTTGTGGTTGTTTTGATTCAATATGTTAAATTTTTGATCTTTTCCTAACCCAACAATGGTAGTGACGCGGTGTTTAAGTCACATATATGACTGCTCTTAATGCGATGATTTACCAGCTCCGTAAGTAACACAACATTGCGTTTTTAAATCTGTCAGCTTTTATCCGTTAAACAAATAATTGTGAGCCTTTTTAATAATATTTTAATCATTTAATAGATGTAAAGTTCTACCCCTTTTCTTGATGGTTAATTGTTTTATCTTACACTTTTTAATTAAAAACTTTGAATATGAAATTTGAGCTCAACTTACTCCACTTGATTAAAATAATGATTACTAGTTTTCCTATATTAGATCAATGTTACAGTACATGTTTTAAAAAAAAAACAGGTAAATCCATAATGTTCCTTGAACCCGACAGAAGGATAGATTCCAATATATCCATACATTATCCAAAATGACTCACTCAATGCATGATTTAGTAGTACTATTTTGTTACTGTTGATTAATTATTCAATGCTATAGTTCAATTAAATTTGTCTCTATGATAGGAAATATTGCAAGTGGCATAAGGGTGATTGGATGTGGGGTAGATTCTGCGTGGACACAAAGGGACACAACACAGTCATAAGTTGTTTAGATTCACAAAATGAAATGATAGGTTGTGGATGGACATCACACGTGGAGTAGTGGCAAATGGAAGATGCTTTGTGTGTGCTGAGTCATAATCAATATTAAACTATGTGCTGCGGTGTGGTGAAAATATGGTGCCTTCACAATTCAGAATCCGATTCATTTCATTGGTCCATGTTTTTAGGATCTCTTTTCTGCTGCTTCTTGATCTCTCTTCTACTACTTACCACTGCATGACTCAGATCAGAATCAGACCATGCATGCACTTTCTTCTGGATAAGTTTTTTTTTTGTATATTTTCTGTTAAGTTGCAATAATTCAATTTTGAAAGCTAGCTAACAGATTATTGAATTATGTATTTTTTTTATTTTTATAGCAATATAGTGTAAATATATTATAGTCACATATATCTTCCTATCCAAAATACTATAGTCACGTATGCTACTGGCTCAAGTTGAATTAAATTGTATGCGAACGTGGACCTAGTAAATACTTAGTATCTTCCCAACCAACTAAACACCCCCTTTTTTATTTTTTTTATATATAAAAAAAGTGATGGAATCTTTTATTAAAGTGTTGACAGTATAGTGTATCTACAGTATGAAATAGGATTGGAAACTATTGGGATAAGAAAATTGTTGTTTACACGTTTGGTTAGGCTGAAAAACATATGTAAAATATGAAATTGTCATTCGTCCGTTGAATGTTGAGGAAGTTCAAAACCGGTTGCAGTTAACTATCGAGGTTTTCCTCGGCAGTTAACTGCCGATTCGATTCTGATACAAATTTGCCATAAGCTCTCTCATCCATTATTACTCACTCTCATTTTACAAATTAAGTTTCAAATCTCTCTCAAAAATCTCTCTAAAAAACCCAACCAAATCCAACCAAATTTTATTCAACAAAATCACAAGTAAGTAATTATAATGCTATTATAACTTACATTTTAGTTGTTATAAATGTTTTTAGTTTTTAGTTTTTGAGTAGATTTATTTTATTTTAGTTTTTTAGTAGATTTACATGTTATAATTCATTTTTATAGTAGATGTTAGTTGATTAATTTAGTTAAAATGTTTGCATGATGTTTATGTTATAGTTTAGAATTTTAGGGTTATATTTTATTTAGTTTTTCTATTTTTTTTATTCTAGTGAGAGGATATGATTTATTTTAACAGTAGATATAAGTTGAATAATTTTGTTATACTTTTTGCATTTTTATGTTTTTTTTTTTAGAGTTTAGGTTTATTTTTATGATTTTTAGGGTTTATGTATAATTTGCACTCCAAGTGTTTGAAAAAAAATGTTTGAATGAGTTTTTCATTGATTGTTTTTAATTTCTTATTGTGTAGATTAGAAACAACGGTCGGGTGGATCGACGTTCATGCACAATTCAACGGTTGAGAACCTCAAAGGTTGAAGGTTCGGTGCCTTGGTGTAACGTTAAGAGGTCTCAAGGATGAACTTAATGAATTCAACCAAGGAGTCAACCCCGAAGACACAAGGAGGGTGGAATACGTTCGGTATAAACGTCCAACGGGGAGAGTATTATTCAAGAACGACGAAAACGTGACGAGCATGTTTTGGGAGCACAACATGTTCCAGTGGATCGATATGCGTGTAACGTTGCTGAGATCAACTGAAGATATTATCAACAGTTTGATTCCGTCAGAAGATCGTCATTAGATAGAGAATGCACCTTCCAACTACAACAATCATCTTCCTCTGGATGGGGTAATTCAAACTTGTTAAACGGCAGGAGTCCAACATACGCCCATAAGTGCTTTTGTTCCATTCAAAAAGTTAAATTCTTGTTGGCTTCGTTTAAATGATGGTATTGAAGTGCCAAAGTCTGGACCTCATTCCGTTGGCACTTGGATACTATCATTTAAAACCAAGACCAACAAGAATTTAACCTTTTAAATGGAACAAAAGCACTTCTGGGGCGTATGCTCGAGTCCTGCTGGTTAGCAAGTTTGAATTTACCCCATTAGGCAAGACGATTGTTGTAGTTGGAAGGTGCATTCTCGAATGTAATGTAATGTAACTTTCATTCGAATTTATTCAATATGCAATTTTTATTCAAATTCACACTGAGTTTAATTAGTATTTACTTATTCGAATTTACGCTGAGTTTATTTGTTCACATTTTACATTTTGAGTTTATTCATTACGCTATAATTGAAATTTAACAAAAAAAAAAACAAACAATTCAATCACAAAATAACAATGCAATAGGATTCAAAAAACTTAGTTGTTTTTGTGCTTGAAATTGGCTTGGAATGACTTAAGCTTGGTGAAAATCGCCAAAAATGTAACAATGCCTGTTCTATTCTTATAACAAATTATCGACAGTTAACTGCCGAGATTTTCATCGGTAGTTAACTGCAGCCGGTTCCTAGAAAATTCGGCAATTAACTACCGAAGAACATTTTCGTCATTTACATGTGTTTTCAGGCCTATCATATGTGTCGACAACAATTTTCTTGGGATAATCCATATAATTTTTTTACTGTGGTATCGGTAAAAGATTAAAAATAATTTCATTGTTAGTGCAAATCAATCAAATCCACATTGTAGTGGATCGATCTAAGGAACAACCTATCAAGAACGAGAAGGTCAAAAGTCTCAAAAAGAAACTACTCATATTAATGACATAGACACTTTTTTCTTTTAACATTCTCTCTAACATTCAATTTTTTATTAGCTTAAATCACGAAGAGTCTTACACTTTGAAAATGTGTCTCGTTCAAAGTGACGGATCATACAATAATTTCATCCAATAAGTGAATAAGTGTTGAAGTGGGTGTTGAAAAGAGAGTATCCCTAACATTTCTTTATAGATTAATTATTAGTAATTGATTAGTTAATACCTATAAATAGGTTTGAGGTAGTCAAATTTTAACTATTTTTATCAATTGTAACATTCACATTACCATCAATACAAAACTCTTAGCTTTCTCTCAACTTTATCCATAAATCTTATGTTTCATAACAACTCAGAGCAACATGGCTCAAGGTAATATGAACAAGAGAATCAAGGAACCCGATCGACCTAACAAACCATTAAATATGAATGATTATAATGCAAAATTTGTGGCACATTAATGAAATCAATTCATGTGTGGTCATTGAATCAAAATCAGATGATCTTTTATCAAA
>Ga0209282_1001227_pt1 | contig 13874 bp, 10 predicted proteins | sample Mtrugardesep15_FD_187529 | JGI IMG/M metagenome (GOLD analysis project Ga0209282, IMG submission 187529) | Root nodule microbial communities of legume samples collected from California, USA - M. trunc garden sep15 (SPAdes) (version 2) | ecosystem: Host-associated > Plants > Roots > Nodule...
CGGTTGCAAGCAACCAATCCAAGCAGCTTGACGCCTATACTTTGCGTGTCGAACAAAGCATCACCGAACTGTCGCAGAATGCCGCAATCGCCCAGGCGCTGGAAACGATGACCACTGTCGTGCCGACGGAAAAGGATGCCATCATCCAGGCTTTCCGCCGTGAAGGCGTCTCCGAGGAGGAGCGCGCTTCCTTCAACGGCGAAGGGTTGCGACTGCTTTATGCCATTCGCCACGCGACCATCAACGCCGCCATCGCCAGCGTCTGGCGCAATACCCGCGTCAGCGATATCTATGTCATCGACAAGAACGGCCTCATTATCTATTCCGTGACCAAGGGAAAGAACTTCCTGACCAACGTGACGGAACCGCAGAACGCCGCGATCAAGGACCTGTTCCAGCGCATCGAAGCCGGCAAGGATGGTGTCGTCAGCACCACCGGTTTCAGTGGCGGCGATAGTGATTCGGCCATGATCGGCATGCCGCTCGCGGTCTCAAACTGGGGCCAGCTGCAGCGCAAGGGCGCCGTCATCATGCGCGTTGCCGCCGACCGTATCGGCGCAGTCGTCACACCCGAAGAAACCGGCAAGACCATCGATGACGCCGTTCTTCTGAGCGCGGAGGGCAAACGCCGCGCCGGCGTGCTCTCGGGCGGCGCGGATGCTGCCATTTCCGAAAATCTCTCGGCCCTTTCGGGCGCAAGCGACCCTGGAATGGTGCTGGCACAGACGCCTGCCGGCAACATCTTCTATGCCTATCGCCCGGTCACCGTGTTTGGCCAGAAGCATCTTCTGGCCATCGGCCAGCAGGAGAGCAAGGTGCTGGCCGCCGCCAACGATCTTGCCTTCTGGGCGGCCGTTGCGACCCTTGCCGTTCTTGCGATCATGACGCTGATCGGCATCTTTGTATCCGCAAGCCTCACCAAGCCGTTGACCGGTCTTGCCGGATTGATGGAGCGTCTCAACGGCGGTGACAACAATATCGAGATCAAGGCGGTTTCCCGCGGCGATGAGATCGGCACCATGGCGCGCGCGCTGGAATCCTTCCGCCAGGGCATTCTGGACAAGCAGCGCATGGAAGCCGAATCCCATCGCAAGGGCGAGGAACTGGATGAGGAACGCGCCCAGCGCGAAATGGAAAAGGCCAGAAGCGCCAAGGAACTCGAAGAGGCCGTCGATGCACTCGCGACCGGTCTTGCCAATCTGGCCGCCGGCAGACTTGATCGTCGCATCGAAAAATCCTTCGTGCCGTCGCTCGATCATCTGCGCGTCGACTTCAACAACTCCATGGCCGGGTTGGAAGCGACGATTTCCAATATCGGCGAAAGCGCCAATGCCATCCGCTCCGGCTCCGGCGAACTGAAGAGCGCATCGGAAGACCTGTCGCGGCGCACAGAACGTCAGGCCGCAGCCCTCGAGGAAGCGGCTGCAGCACTCGGAGAGATGACGCAGGCCGTCGATCTCTCCCTGTCGCGCTGCAATGTCGCTGTCGAGGCGACGGCAGGCACGATGCAGGACGCCCACAGGTCCACGGCTGTCGTGAAAGAAGCGATCGTCGCCATGGAACGCATCGAGACCTCTTCGTCCAAGATTCGCCAGATCATCGACGTCATCGACCAGATCGCCTTCCAGACCAACCTGCTGGCCCTGAATGCCGGCGTGGAAGCCGCGCGCGCCGGTGAAGCCGGAAAGGGCTTTGCCGTTGTGGCGCAGGAAGTCCGCGAACTGGCCCAGAAATCGGCCGCCGCCGCGCGTGACATCACGACGCTGATCGCCACCTCGGCGGGCGATGTGGAAAGCGGTGTCGCGCTGGTGCTGAAGACTGGCGAAAGCCTGGAGCAGATCCAGAAACGCATCCAGTCGGTCAACGACCAGATCGGCGAAATCGCCACCGCATCGCGCGAACAGTCCGGCCGCCTCAGCGAAATCAACGCCTCCGTCAACGAACTCGACCATGTCACGCAGCAGAACGCGGCGATGGTGGAGGAAACCACCGCTTCGGCCTTCTCGCTGGCAAGCGAGGCGGATGGCCTGACCGAACAGGTGGGCCAGTTCTCGGTAGGTGCGATCCAGCATCGGGACCAACGGTACGCGGCGTAAGCAACAACAGAAAAGGCCGGAGGCAAAACCTCCGGCCTTTCATTTTGCCTAAACTCCGATCCGGGCTCCCAGGGGCCGAAGCCCCTGGGAACACGCCGGCGAGCCGGCACTGTTGTCCTCGCCGGCTTCCGGGGAGGAACCTCAGAAGAAACCGACCTTGTTCGGGCTGTAGGAAACCAGCAGGTTCTTGGTCTGCTGGTAATGATCGAGCATCATCTTGTGGGTCTCGCGACCGATGCCCGACTGCTTGTAACCACCAAAGGCAGCACCCGCCGGATAGACGTGGTAGCAGTTCGTCCACACGCGGCCCGCCTCGATGCCGCGGCCGGCGCGGTAGGCGATATTCGTGTCGCGGCTCCAGACGCCCGCGCCGAGACCGTAAACCGTGTCATTGGCGATTTCGAGCGCTTCTTCCACCGTCTTGAAGGTGGTGACGGAAACAACGGGACCGAAAATTTCCTCCTGGAAAATCCGCATCTTGTTGTTGCCCTCAAAGACGGTCGGCTGGATGTAATAACCGTCTTTCAGATCACCCGACAGCGTCTTGCGATCACCGCCGGTCAGAACCTTGGCGCCTTCTTTCTTACCGATCTCCAGATAGCTCATGATCTTGTCGAACTGTTCCTGCGAGGCCTGCGCGCCTAACATGGTCGACGGGTTGAGCGGATCGTCCTGGCTGATGGCCTGAACGCGCTTGATCGCCTTTTCCATGAAGCGGTCATAGATCGATTCATGCACCAGCGCACGCGAGGGGCAGGTGCAGACCTCGCCCTGGTTCAGCGCAAAGAAGGCGAAACCTTCGAGCGCCTTGTCGAGGAAGGCATCGTCCTCGTTCATCACATCGGCAAAGAAGATGTTCGGCGACTTGCCGCCCAGCTCCAGCGAGATGTTGGTGACGTTGTCAGCCGCATAACGCATGATTTCCTTGCCGACCGAGGTGGAACCGGTGAAGGCGATCTTGGCGATGCGGTTGCTCTGAGCCAGCGGCTTGCCGGCTTCAAGGCCCGTGCCGTTGACGATGTTGAGGACGCCGGGCGGCAGAAGGTCTTCGATCAGTTCCATCACGATGAGAATGGAGGCAGGCGTCTGTTCCGCCGGCTTCAGCACCACGCAATTCCCAGCGGCAAGCGCAGGTGCCAGTTTCCACGCAGCCATCAGGATCGGGAAGTTCCACGGAATGATCTGGCCGACGACACCGAGCGGTTCATGGAAATGATAGGCGACCGTGTCATTATCGATTTCGCCGATCGTGCCTTCCTGAGCGCGGATGCAGCCTGCGAAATAACGGAAATGGTCAATCGTCAGCGGAATATCCGCATTGGTAGTTTCGCGCAGCGGCTTGCCATTGTCCCAGGTTTCAGCCCGGGCGATGAGGTCGAGATTGTCTTCGATCCGCTGGGCAATCCTGAGCAGGATGTTGGAGCGTTCCGTGATGCTCGTCTTGCCCCATTTTTCGCGCGCCTTGTGGGCAGCGTCGAGCGCGAACTCGATGTCGGATGCATCCGAGCGCGGTACTTCGCAGATCTTGTGGCCCGTCACCGGTGAGAGATTGTCCATATAGCGGCCGGACTTCGGCTCCACCCATTTGCCGCCGATGTAATTGCCGTATTTCAGCTTGAAGGGCGCTTCGCCCGCTTTCTGCTGAACCTGAATGTTCATGATTTCATCCTCCCTGATGAAAACGATCCTGAGCGGACCGCATGGGAGGAAGGTGGGCCTAGATGGCGCGGTTCGGTAGAGGGGCGGCGCGGTTCCGCAGCGCACATTGTCTCACATCTGCGACAAAGCCACCGCGATCCGGCGTAATCGGCCGGATCGCACACTTACGGGCCTTAATGCACGTCGAATTTCTTCATCTTGCGATGAAGCGTGGCGCGGCTGATGCCAAGCAGCGAAGCGGCCTGCGTGACATTGCCGTTGGTGCGCGACAGGACGCGCCGGAGTGCGGAACGTTCCGCTTCCGCAAGGTCGGAGCCGCCATCGTGGCGCTGTTCCTGCAGAATATCCGCCGCCGGCAGACCCTGCGCGATCCTGATATCATCGAGCTTCAATGCGAGGCGGGCGGCCCGCGTCGCACCGAGCACCAGATCGTCCTGATCCACGGCCAGCAGTGACATCGCCGCGCCGAACCCGGTCGGCACGACGACGATGCGCGCGCCGGGAAAGGCGCGGCGGAAAAGATTGCCTTCGATACGCTGCGCCGCATCCTTCACCGCCTGGGTGACGAAGGAGAAGGTCATCTCATTGATATCGTCGCGGCAGGTGGAAATATCGAGCGCGCCCGTCACCCGGCCGGTATGGTCGCGGATGGGCGCGGTAGTGCAGCAGAGTTCAGTGTTCGACGTGAAGAAATGCTGGTCGCGATAGACCACTACCGAGCGCTCATCCACCAGCGCCGTGCCGATGCCGTTGGTGCCCACGCTCTCTTCGCTCCAGACGGCCCCGTTCCAGAGGCCGAGCGCCCGGAAATCGCGGTCATCACCGGAAGCACCACGTCGCTCCAGCGCAACGCCCTGCGCGTCGGTCAGAAGCAGGCAGCAACCGGATTTGCCGACGCTGTGAAAAATGCGGTCCAGCTCATCCGTGCTCTCGGCGATCAGGCCGGCGGCACTTTCGCGGGCGCGGCGAAACTCAACCTCGCTGAGAAAGATCGGCTTGCGGTTTTCCTCCGGCGCAAGACGGTGCTTGACCATGCAGCGCCGCCATGAGGCAATAATCGGAGAACTTGCGGCCGCGGAACGATGGCGTGCTGTTTCATACACGCGTTCCGCATGGGCGATGTCTGTCGGCATACGCTCCTCCCAAAGCTTTTGTGCGATGGTGCGCTGGAAGCGTGCATGTTTCAACAAAAAACTTCGCGACCGGTCCTGCCGAGAGCACCCGCTGGCTGCGCCGGACTAGCGAACCACCTTGATATAACGCCGGCCGGAGGCCTCTTCCGTTTCATCCTCCGCCGAGAGGAACGTGTCGTCCACGAGATTGGCGATGGAGGTCAGCGGACCGGGCTTGCCGAAAAAGAAGCCCTGCACCTGCAAGCAGCCTTCACGCCGCAGGAATTCAATATGGGCCTTCGTCTCCACTCCCTCTGCAAGCACCGGAATATTCAGACTGTGCGCCAGAATGAGCGTCGAGCGAACGATCGCCTCCGACTGCACATTGGTGGACAGGCCATCGATGAAGGCGCGGTCGATCTTGATCTTGTCGAAGGGGAAGCTCTGCAGGGTCGAAAGCGAGGAATAACCCGTACCGTAGTCGTCCATGGCGATCTTGACGCCGAGCGACTTGAGCTTGCGGATGGTGACGAGCGCGTGGCGATGATCGGCGATGATGCTGCCTTCGGTAATTTCAAGCTCGAGCCTTTCCGGCGCAAGTCCCGTCTCTGCAAGAATTCTCTCAACCTTGTCGGGGAAATCATTATCCGCAAGCTGCTGCGGCGCGACGTTGACGGCAATGGCGAGTGACTTTTTCCACCGCGCTGCCTGCGCGCATGCTTCTCTCAGAACCCATTCGCCCAGTTCGACGATGAAGCCGGTCTGTTCGGCAATCGGAATGAATTCGACGGGCGAGACCATGCCGCGTTCGGGATGTTTCCAGCGCAGAAGCGCCTCGAAACCGACAATGCTGCCGCTTCTGGTATCGTTCTGCTGCTGATAATAAAGCTCGAACTCGTTATTGGCGAGGCCGCTGCGCATGGCGATGGCAAGCGCATTGCGCGCGCGCGCGGCCTCGTCCATGGATTTGTCATAAAAGCAGATCGTGTCAGACGTCCCGCTTTTCGCCCGGTACATGGCAACATCGGCCTGCGCCATCAGGGTATCGGCATCGATGGAGCCGGTGTTGCGGACCGATATGCCGACACTTGCGCCGACCGAAAATGTCTGGCCGTTCCATTCGACTGGCTTGCTGATCTGCTCGATCAGTCGCTGCGCGAATTCTGCACCATCGGCCCGGGTGTAATAGGAATGGGTCATCGCCACGAATTCATCGCCGCCCATACGCGCCAGGAATTCACCGGCCTTCAGCACGGAACTCGCCCGATCGGCGATGGCGCGCAGCACGGCGTCACCGGCCGCGTGACCATGCACGTCGTTGATTTCCTTGAAACGGTCGAGATCGATCGACAGAAGCGCGGTATGCGCACCCATGGAGATATGGCGCGTGCGGCGGTTGAGATGTTCGATGAATGCCGCGCGGTTGGGAATACCCGTCAGCGGATCGTGCAATGAAAGATGGCGATAGCGGGCAACCGCCTGCTGGGTGGACTGGGCGTCGATGACATAGGTGGAAAGTCCGAGCGCCAGAAGCAGCAGCGTCACCGCGATTGCGCCTCCGCCCATGATGGCCGGCGGCAGCAGATTTTCCGGAATGATGATGCGCGGATCGAAGGCGAACGACATGGAGGCCATGCCGGTATAGTGCATCGAGGCAATGGCGAGGATGAGAAACGCCACCGCACTATATTGGCAGAAACGGTTGAGAGGCCGGGCAATGCGATTGACCGCAATGGCGCCGAGCACCGATCCCAGCACCAGCGAAGCGATGACATAGGCCTGATCCCAGAAGATCATGCCCTGCACATTATAGGCCGCCATGCCGGTATAATGCATGGCCGCAATGCCGAGGCCGAGGATGATCCCGCCGGCTTCCACCAGCACGCTGCGGCCGCCATAGGCGGAAATGCCGAAACCGGCGGTCGTCGTCGTAATGGCGATAAGAAGAGAAAGCCCGGTCAGATAGGGATCGTAACCCACATCGCCCGCCGCGACATAACCCAGCATCGCCACGAAATGGGTGGTCCAAATCGCCGCGCCGCCATTGACGCCCGCGAGAAACAGCCAGTTGACCTTCTGCAATCCCGTCGCCAGACGCGCTTTCGAAAAAAGACGCATCGTGACGAAGCTTCCGAGCATGCACACGACAACCGCCGCAGCGGTGTATCGATAGTCGTGATCGATGGTGAGGCACTGGAGAACTTTGAACATTGTCATCTACGCAATTGGAATTCTGCGTAGCCTTATCATTCGCCAAGTTTTCACCCGGTTTATGTGCATGGATAAGCATATATTAAAAGTTGCAACACCCGAGTGAATTAGTAATTACTAATAAAATTATAAAGTGGCATCCGCGAAAACGGGGCCACTCTTGTCTTTAGCTTCGGTTTGTATTATAGCGCCCGCACCCGTGTAGACACCCTTGGAGGCAACGCGGGTGGGATGGCGCTTGCGCCTCCCCAGTTCAGTGCCCGCGGGCATGAACTCTCCATATAACCTCGAAAGGAATTGCCATGAGCAAAGAATCGTATGAGCTCAAGGCCGAGGCGCGCGAACGAGTTGGTAAGGGGTCCTCTCGTGAACTTCGCCGCAACGGTTTGATTCCCGCTGTCATCTATGGTGACAAGCAGGCCCCCATTTCCATCGCCCTGTCGACCAACGAAGTCACCAAGCGTATCCACGCCGGCGGTTTCATGACGACGGTTGGGACGATCGACGTCGACGGCAAGAAGATCAAGGTTCTCCCGAAGGATTACCAGCTTGATCCGGTCCGCGACTTCACCATGCATGTCGACTTCCTGCGCGTTTCGGGCAACACGCTCGTCAACGTTGAAATTCCGGTTCACTTCGAAAACGAAGAAAAGTCGGACATCAAGATCGGCGGCGTTCTGAACATCGTTCGCCACACGGTGGAATTCCACTGCCCGGCCAACGACATTCCGGAAGCCATCACGGTTGACCTCTCCGGCCTGAAGATCGGCGACAGCGTTCACATCTCGAACGTCAAGCTGCCGAAGAACATCACGCCCGTCATCGCCGACCGCGACTTCACGATCGCAACGATCGTTGCTCCGGCAGCAGGCGTTGAAGAAGAAACGACCGAAGAAGCTTCCGAGGAATAATCGGCGGCCGCAAGGCCTGACAGCTTTGAAGAATGAGGCCCGTTCCGTTTTCGGAACGGGCTTTTTAGTTTTTATGAACTTTAAAACCAGAAAGCTTGGCCTCCGCAGCTGAGATGGGAAGCGTTTCAGTGTCGATTAACACTTCCATGAAACGATACCCTTGCGCTGTCGTGGAAACATCGGACGGTCTGGGAAATTGCACGAGGGAACGCGGCCTTTGCCGAAACCCCCTCGCAAACCCCATCCGGATGGGCAAAAACGCAGCGCAGCAAGTCTGGGGCAAAGGGTAGCTGCAATTCAACATGGCTCATTCCGTCGAAAGCCGCTTTATCGCGATTGTTTCCGGCGCACTTCTTACAGTGGTCGCACCGCTTTTCACGCTTTTGCTGACGCTTTCCTATAACGAGGCAATCCGCAGCCAGCGCAACCATATCGAAATTCTGCTGTCGACGAATACGCAGGCGCTGGCCCGCCCCCTGTGGGACCTTGATGACGACACCATAAATCAGATTACCGGAACCCTTGTTTCCGATCCCATGATCCGCATGGTCGAGGTCAAGGATACATCCGGCCAGCTCGATGTCGTCCAGACTGCCGGCAGCGACATCATCCAGGACGCCGCCTCGACGACACGCGAGGTGATCTACAAGACCACCAAGGGACCAGTCACCGTTGGGCAGCTGACGGTCTATTACGATGATGTCGGCCTTCTGACCTCGCTCAGCCGGACCGAACTGGCCTTTATCACGATTTTCATCCTCGCCGTCCTCACCATCGTTCTTGCCGCCATCGTCGGCAACCGCTTCATGGTCATCCGCCCGCTGATGCGACTGGCGGCGGCGATAGAGGCGACACGCCGCCTCGGCTCACGCCACCATGTCGACTGGCGCTCGAAGGATGAAATCGGCCGGCTGGCAAAAAGCTTCAACGAAATGCAGACCCAGCTCGAAAAGGAAGAGCTGGAGATCAAGAATGCCCACGAACGCAAGACGGAGATCTACAACCGTACACCCGCCATGCTGTTCTCGCTCGACAGGCACGACCGGATTGCCGCCGTCAGCGACTATTGGGTGCAGGCGACCGGTTACGACCGCACCAGAATACTCGGCCTGAACTTCGCCGATCTCATCCATCCCGACGACAGGTCCCTGTTTCAGCAGCGCAAGACGGCGCACCCCTCGCCCGACGCTTCACACAACGGCATCACCGTGCGTTTCCATTGCATGGATGGCGGTGTCATGGACGCGCTTATCCTCGAAAAGCCCCTTGATTCCGGCGATACCACGCAGCAAAGCACGTGTCTTTGCGTCATGACCGATGTGACCGAACTGAGCCAGTCGGAAAAACGCAACCGTCAGCAGGCCATTTGCGACCATCTGACCGGCCTCTTCAACCGTCAGGGCTTCGAGGCGATCCTCGATCTGCAGATCCGCGATGCGGACCGGAACGGCAGCGAACTGGCCTGCCTGTTCATCGACCTCGACCGTTTCAAGGCCATCAACGACAATCTCGGCCATGCGGCGGGTGACGCCGTTCTCAAGCAATTCACGCTGAAACTCGAACCCCTGCTTACGCCGCTCGACAGCGCGTCGCGGCTTGGCGGCGACGAATTCGCCATTCTGCTGGCCGGCGACAAGGTGGAAGAACGCGCCCTGGAATTCTGCGAGCGTGTCTGCGCCATGCTGGACATGCCCTTCGAGATCGAGAACAACAGCATCCGCCTCAGCGCCAGCATCGGCATGGCTGTCTATCCACTGCACGCCTCCAGCGCGTCGGAGCTTTTGCAGAATGCCGACATGGCGATGTATAGCCGCAAGAGAACCGGCAAAAACGGCTCGCAGGTCTTCGACAGCTCGATCATGGACCGCGCGCGCGAACATGCGGAGCTGGAGCGGGATATCGCCCAGGCGCTTTCTGAGGACTGGTTCGAAGCCTATTTCCAGCCCATTCAAGACCTCGCAACCGGCCAGACAGCGGGTTTCGAAGCGCTGCTGCGTCTCAACCATCCCGACAAGGGATTGCTTTCCCCCGCCGCGATCATCAGCCTTGCCGAAGAAAACGGCACCATTCAACGCATCGGCAATCTCATTCTCGATCAGTCGATCGCCAATCTCGCCAGGCTGTCGCGCCTGCCCGGAATGGATCAGACCTATGTGGCAGTCAATTTTTCGCCGCTGCAATTCGAACCGGGATTGCCGACTCGCATCGCCGGCGTGCTGCACCGGCACGGTATTCTCCCCGCACGTCTGGTCATTGAGATCACCGAAGCCGTCATCATGAAGGACGATCCGCAAATCCGGGCGATCCTCAATGCCATTCACCAGCTCGGCTGCCGCATCGCGCTGGATGATTTCGGCACGGGTTATTCCTCGCTCAGCTATCTCAGCCGTTTTCCGGTCGATATCGTCAAGATCGACCAGTCCTTCACCCGCTCGATCTGCGACGACACCGTGGACATCAGGCAGCGGAGCCGTATGCTTGTCGAAGGCATCGCCGCCATCTCGCATAAGATGAACTGCACCGTCATTGCCGAGGGCGTGGAGACGGAAGAGCAGAAGGACCTTCTGACCGATATGGGCGCGGATTTCGGACAGGGTTATTATTTTGCGCGCCCGCAGCCGGTCCAAAGGCTGATCGCCGCATTCGATGCGACGTCCGGACAAAGCCGCTTTGCGGCGCGACAAGCGTGAAGCCGATGGAGGCAGCGATGGGATTGATCCGCTTTTGTCTGCTCTTTCTTGCTCTCGCCACACCAGTCAACGCGGCGAAGCTCTTCCTGACGACCGAGGTCTATCCGCCTTATAATCTGCAGGCCAGTGACGGCAGCGTGCACGGCGTCTATTTCGACCAGCTCAAGATCGTGCTCCAGGACACCGATACGGATTACGAAGTCGCCGTCATGCCCTGGGCGCGGGCCATTGCACTGGCCACAACACAGGCCATGCACTGCGTCTTCGCCACGGCACGAACGCCCGAGCGGGAAAAGCTCTTCAAATGGGTTGCACCAATCCATACCGACCGCAACATTCTCGTGGCCCGCCGCGAGGCGAATATCGAGGCTTCCAGCCTCGAGGACGCCAGAAGATATAGGGTGGGAACCCAGCGGGGCGACTATACCGAAGCACTGTTGGAAAAGCTCGGTTTCCCGCAGGTGGATGTCGGCGCGGATTTCGAGATCACGCTCAACAAGCTGAAACTCGGACGCATCGACCTCATGCCCATGTCGGAAAGCACCCTCAAGAGCCTGCCTGCGAACAGTTTCAAGGAGGTGATAACGCTGAGCCGGCAACAGCTCGGCCTCGCCTGCAACAAAACCGTTCCTGACGAGATCATCGCGAAATTGCAGGCCCGGCTGGACAGGCTGATCGCCGATGGAACGCAGCAGCAGATATTCGATCGTTACAGTCTGGTCAGCCCCTGAGCAATTGGCCGATCCGCCCGCGAACCCATAAAAAGATTGACATCAGGCACTTTTCGGGGTGGTGACAACAGCATCATCAGGCAAAACGCGGACATGTCCCATGAAGATCATCGCAGGACTTGGTAATCCCGGCGCACAATATGCGGGAAACCGTCACAATATCGGTTTCATGGCCGTGGATGCGCTGCAGCGTCTGCCCTCGTTTGCGCCCTGGTCGAAGAAGTTCAAGGCGGAGATTTCCGAAGGTGAGATCGGCGGCGAAAAGGTTCTGCTGATGAAACCGCTCACCTATATGAACCTGTCAGGCGAATCCGTCGGCGAGGCCATGCGTTTCTTCAAACTGACGCCGGCCGACATCATCGCCATCCATGACGAACTCGATTTGCTGGCCGGCCGCACACGCATCAAGATCGGCGGCGGCCATGGCGGCCATAACGGCCTTAAATCGCTGGACGCCCATTGCGGCAAGGAATACCGCCGTCTGCGCCTCGGCATCGGCCATCCCGGTGACAAGGAGCGGGTGCACGGCCATGTGCTCGGCGATTTCGCCAAGTCGGACCGCGTCTGGCTCGATCCGCTGCTGGACGCCATTGCCGACAACGCCGCCATGCTGGTGAAGGGTGAGGATTCGCAGCTGATGAACAAGCTGGCGCTGGCGACGGGCAGCAAACCGGAAGCGGAAAAACCGGTAAAGGCGGCCAAGCCCGCCGCGCAGTCCCACATCCACCAGGCGCGCAACAGCGCCCAGCCGAAAAAGCTGCCGGAAACCGGACCAATGGCCGAGATGCTGAAGCGAATGTTCGGCAAGAAGGACTAAAACCCGCATGTCTTCCGACACTATTTCCCTGCGGGCGGCCGGCCCCGGCGATCTACCCGGTTTGCTTGAACTCTACCAGGTACTAAACCCATCAGACCCGGAATTAACGACGCAGGACGCAGGTGCGGTTTTCGCCGCCATGCTCGCCCAACCCGGCCTGACCGTATTTGTGGCGACAGAGAATGGCAAACCCGTCTCGACTGCCACGCTTCTGATCGTTCCGAACCTGACCCGCGCCGCCCGCCCCTATGCCTTCATTGAAAACGTGGTGACACTGGAGGCGCGCCGCGGTCGGGGATATGGCCGCACGGTGGTGCGCCACGCCATTGAGACAGCCTTCGGCGCGAACTGCTACAAGGTGATGCTCCTGACAGGCCGCCACGACCCGGCGGTTCATGCCTTCTACGAAAGCTGCGGCTTCGTGCAGAACAAGACAGGTTTCCAGATCCGGCAGGATTAGTGACAACTCGTCAATCTCGGCAACCCCAGAGCCGCCGTAAAAGCGCTCACTCCTCCGGCTCGGCCGTGAACATCAGCGGGAAGCCCGCTTCCTTGCCGAGATCGGTCGCCTCCTTGGCCTTCGTCTCGGCAATATCGCGCTCGCAGACAACCACCACCGCGCTGCCGAAGCGATGCGCCGTCATCATCACCCGGCGTCCGGTATCCTCGCTCATGCGAAAGACGGCCTTCAGCACCACGGTGACAAATTCGCGCGGCGTATAGTCGTCATTCAGCAGAATGACCTTGTAGAGCTTCGGTCGCTCCAGCTTCGGTTTGACCTTCGGTTTTGGTTTGAGATCGACAGGACTGTCACTCATGATTGTCGCTCGTCATGGTGGTTCATCATCGTGGTTCGGGGGAAAATCCCGCTGGATGGCGAAAGATCGCGCCTTGAACCCACTTATACTGCACCGCAACCGCGCTATCGGCAAGCCTGCCCGGAAATCCGCACCTTTCGCAGGGCTTTGCCGGCACAAATCGGCTCGCGGGCTTGACCTTGCCCTGCCCATTCCGCAAAAGGCTCCTCAACGAATTCTTTCAAACGGACAGGTTTCAAGCCATGGGCTTCAAATGCGGTATCGTTGGACTGCCAAATGTCGGCAAGTCCACCCTCTTCAACGCGCTGACGAAAACGGCCGCCGCACAGGCCGCCAACTATCCTTTCTGCACCATCGAGCCGAACACCGGCGAAGTTGCGGTGCCTGACCCGCGCATGCAACAGCTTGCCGCCATCGCCGGTTCGAAGGAAATCATCCCGACCCGCATCTCCTTCGTGGACATTGCCGGTCTGGTGCGCGGCGCGTCAAAGGGTGAAGGTCTCGGCAACAAGTTCCTCGCCAATATTCGCGAGGTCGATGCCGTCGTGCATGTGCTGCGCTGCTTCGAAGACGACGATATCACCCATGTGGAAGGCCGCATCAACCCGGTCGGCGATGCCGAAACGATCGAGACCGAGCTGATGCTCGCCGACCTCGAAAGCCTGGAGCGCCGTGTCGAGCAGACGCGCAAGCGCGCCACCAGCAAGGACAAGGAATCCCTGGCTCAACTGCCGGTCATGGAAGCGGTCATCGCGCTGCTCAACGACGGAAAGCCGGCCCGCCTGCTGTTGAAGACGCTGGCGGACGAGGAAATCGAAATCCTCAAAGG